>Ga0209367_1004947_pt1 | contig 18470 bp, 13 predicted proteins | sample WorMetLIZISLAND2_FD_187412 | JGI IMG/M metagenome (GOLD analysis project Ga0209367, IMG submission 187412) | Marine gutless worms symbiont microbial communities from Max Planck institute for Marine Microbiology, Germany - Olavius geniculatus... ... | reverse complement strand
CCACGAAAAACCTTTCATTTACACCTGAAAGAATGTGAATTTAGATTCAATCATCGAGAGGAAAGCTTATATGATATAATACTTACTCTACTGAGAGAAAATCCTCTCTAAAGTTATCTAGACCCTGCATTAAATTTGGTCTCTCAAGGAATCCTAGTATGTGGTGGGCACAGCCCACCCTACAGGCTCGTTAGTTTTTATACAGCCTCTAAGCCTACGGGAATATTCGCGTCGATTCGCGTGATTCGCGGTTTTCCTTTCGATGCGGTTCGCCGCGCTCACCACATCCTACCCTTTGCGTCTTTTGTGTCTTCTGCGTCTTCGCGGCGGGTAAATCGGCGGCTCTCTCGGAGGGCGGGTCTTGAATCTGCGGTGGACCCAGAAATACTGCTCCGGCGTGGTTCGGATGCGGACCTCGATGGTCCGGTTCATCAGGGCTGTGTCCACCGCCTGATCGTCCGTGGGAAAGGGGTCCAGCGGCGGGTCGAAGGTCAGCTCTAGACCTCGCCCCCAGGACAGATAGCGGGTATGGAGCGGAATCACCTGGGCCGCACCGAGACGCGCAAATCGGCTCAGCATGGGGACAGTCGCGGTGGCGGTGCCGCAAAAGGGCACGAAGATACCGCGGCGACCCGGGTCTTGATCGGGTAGATAGAACAAGGGAATGCCCTTGCGGATCTCCCGTACCACCCGTCGCAGGTCGTCGCTGCGCTCTACCGAAATCGCGCCGAAGCGCGAACGGCTACGGCGCATCTGATGGTCGATGACGGGGTTGCGGATCTTCTGGTACATGTACAATCCGGGGTGAACCAAGGCGGTAAAGGCGGCACCGCCCAGCTCCAATCCCACGAAGTGGGGCACCATGACGATGAGATTACGCCGGTTTCGGAGCGGCTCATCGATCCGTTCCCGGTGCCGGAGCTTCACGATCCGCTCCAACCTGCGCCGGGAGCTTACCCACACCAATCCCTGGGTGCAGGCGGCGACCCCCAGATAGCCGAAGTGCCGGACCGCGAGCCGCTTTCTCGCCCGCGCCGTCAAGTCCGGAAAACAGAGCGCGAGGTTACGCAGGACCACCCGCCGGCGGCTGCCCGCGAGGAAATAACCCAGGCCCCCGAGACCCATTCCCAGGGTCCACAGCAGGGGAAACGGTAGGAACCCAAGGAGACAAAAGATCCCCACCAGGAGCCAGCTGGGCCAATGACGAGGGTGTAGGAGCCGTCGATTCAAAGTCAGGTATCCTGTTAGTTCTTCGATGCGGTTCGCGCCTTCCGGTGGTGTTATCCTGAATGGTTAACCGCGCTCACCGCATCCTACACCTGACGCGAGGTCCGTGCGTGCAGGCCGCGCGGGAGGTCATGGGGGGTAGTTGCGTTAGCCCGTAGGATGGGCAAAGCGAAGCCTGTCTATCCGGATGGCCTCGGGCTTTGACCACCGCGTGAGGCTTTCCGAACCGCGGCCGCTGGTCGGGAGACCAATCAGGCGCAGCGTGCCCATCAAATAGAAATAGCGATGGGCACGCGGCGCGCCGTGCATCCTCCCAGACAGCCGTGGTTTAGAAATCTTCATGGAATGACCGCGGCCTTGAGCCCGCTTGCCGGGCGCTTGCTTTGCCCATCCTACTCATTGTCAACACGACCTAATAGGACAAGATTAACAGGATTATTTTTCTTAAATAACAATTATAATATCCTGTTAATCCTGGAAATCTTGTTAATCCTGTACTATTAGAAAAGTAAGCCGGAGGTAAGGACTCACTCCTCATCAAATGTCAACGCGCCCTAATGCTCGATCGTGAAGAAGATGTCGCCGCCCTGGGCGTCGCCGGTCTCGGCCTGCAGCTCGATCCGGTCGCTGAGATCATAGCGCAGCTTGATCTTATCGGACTCGTTACCCAGGTTGTAGTCATATTCCGCGAACAGCTTGGGCGCGATATAGGTGCCGAGGGAGACGTTGCGCCCTTGCTGCTCATCGCCGCGCTTGGGAGGAATGCCGGTCAGCAGGTATGTGGTGACTTCCGACTGGGACATGCCGGGATCGGTCGCGGAGAAAAAGGTCAGCTTCGGATTCCTGATGGTGCCGAAGACCCGCAGGCCGGCAGTGATGTCCCCGCCCTCGCGCTGGGCCGTGAGTATCAGGTGCGGATTATCGATGGGCGATTTCGCGTAGCTCAGGACCCCTTGCTCGATAATCAGCGGTGTGCCGACGGCCGCATTCAGGGGCCCGATGACGGAGATGCGGTAGGTACCATCGACGATTTCCAACCGACCGTCTCCCAGGAGTTCTTCTCCCGGTGCCTGCAGGACGGCCAGCTCGCCCTGGAGGGTGCCTTCCAGACCGAAGGCATCGACGGTGACCTGCTCGCCCAGCACCAGGCGCAGGTCGATGCTCGTCGCGTAACGGGACCCCTCCTCCCGCACCTCGGAGATGCTGACCACGTTCGGCGAAGGCGAAACCGTGCCCGCGGGGATGTGGCGGGGCCGGATGCGGGCCTCGGGCACCGTTACCCTGCCCGTTATCCTGGCTCCCGTCGGTCCGATCTCGGCCCGGATGTCGGGTGCGGCCAGGACGAAATACTCCTTGGAGTCCGCCACCTTGAGCTTGCTGCCCTTGACATCGATAGAGGTGCTCAGGCCTGCGGCGCTCAACAGGCTGTGGCCCTTGATCGCCAGGCGACCCTTTCCGGCCCTGAAACCGCCGCTGTAGTCGATGCGGTCGAGTCCCCTGGCCTGGGCGTCGAAGGTCGGGTCCTCGATCCTGAGGCCGATGAAGGGTACCTCGAGCCCCCCGCCCGCCAGCCGGGCGGAGCCGCTGAGCCCCGGCTTGGCGAGGGTTCCCCCGAGCTCGAGGTTCGCGTTCAGATTGCCGGTCACCTGCGTGATATCCGGGACCAGCCGCGAGACGATGCCCAGATCCCTGATCCGCGCCTTTATATCTCCCCGCAGAGGCTGTTGCGGACGCGCCGGTTCCTGCAGGCTCCAGCCGGGCAGGGAGGCAGCGGCGGACAGCTCGCCCAGACCCGTCAGGGGGACCCTGAGCCTGGCCTGCAGGCCGCTCTTCCCCGCGTCGATAGCGAGCTGCGCGGATGCGAAGCTCAGTAGCTCGGGGTGTGCTCCGCCCCCGCCGTGCAGGGTATCGAGCTCCCCCTTGACGACCTGGACCCTGGCGTTGCCGGTGAGTATTCCACCCGCCGCCTTGAAATCGGCCTTGGCCCTGGCTTCGCCCGTCAGGATCAAGTCTCCGGGAATGAAATCCCTGAAGAGATCGAAGGCCAGTCGGTCCAGATCGAGCGCCGCGTTCCAGCGCCCCGCCTCCTGTTGCGCGAAGCGCATGCAACCGCCCGAGCCGGTTTTTTTACCGGCTCTTTCACCGGCTTCTGCGCGGATACAGAGCGGACCCGCGCTGATCCGTGCCCCGGCCAGGGCGATCGGGGCGGCCTTTTGCAGCCGCCAGGTGCCGAATTCCCGGGTGCGTAGCGCCAACTCCTCCAGCCGGCCCGCGTAGGCATTGTCTCCTTTCAGGCCACCCGTAGCCTCGAGGTCTAAGGCCAGGGGCGTGCCGGTGAGATGCGCGGACAGCCGGTGCGAGCCCATGTCACCCCGGCCCTGAATGCGCAGGTCGTCGAAGACCATCCCACCCGCCGCCAGGTCCTGCCCGTTGAAGTCGATCTTGACCGGACCGCCCGGCGCCAGATCGACCTGGGCGGTACCACTCAGGTTGCGGATGCGCTGCCCCGCCACGGCGACACCGGCGGCAGTCAGCTCGAGCGCTACCGCCGGGGTGTCGAGAGGGCCGGTCACGGTCCCACTTACCTTTAGGCTACCCTGGGCATCGGGAAGCAGGCTCTTGAGATCCGGCGAGCCGATGTTCACGGTCAGGTCCAGCCGCTCGCCCACCGCGCCGGCGGCCGTCAGCTTGCTCGGACCCGAGGTGACGCGCAGCGTGTCGATCCGGACCTCGGTGCCCTGCATCCGTATCCCGGCTACGGCATCCACCGGATAGCCCCGCAGCTTGCCGGTAAGAGACGCCACCTGGGCACTGAGCTCGGGCTCCCCATCCTGGAGCGTGCCTTTGCTCAGGATGCGCCCGTTCAAAACGCCGCCCCACTCGGGCCATTGTTTACCAGGATCGATGTCCGCGACCTTGAACTCCGTGTCCCAGGTCACCGCCGGGGCCCAGGTCACGTCCGCCGTGGCCCGGAGGGATCCGCCCAGGGTATCCAGACGCAGGTCTCGGATCCGGGTGCCGGCGTGATTGCCCTGGCCAGTCAGCTCGAGGGTCGCCGCCGGCAGGACCTTGCTCTTGATCCCGGCGGCCAGCTCGTACCCGAAGGCATCCAGGTTACCTTTGCTGGTGAGCGCGAGCCTGGTCCGGGCGGGCAGCCGCGGCCACTGCACGCCGGGGTCGAGTCCGTCCGCGACCAGGGTCAGCGCCCAGCTCGGCTCCGGCGCCCAGGCGACCCGGCCCTTGGCCTCGATCTTTCCGTCCAGGGTATCGATCCGTAGGTTCTCGATCTGCGCGGCCTCCCGGTTGCCCTTCCCCGCGAGCCGCAGCTTCACCGCGGGGAAATCTCGGCCCGACACCTCGGAGGAGACGCGGTAGCCGAACGCCTCGAAGGTCCCACGGGCCTGGAGCGCACCCTGTCCGGACTCGGCGATGGGCTCTCTGACCAGGGGCCAGCGGAGTCCCTTCCAGGCGGCCCGCAGATCTACCTTGCCCGCGGGGTCCGAGAGATCCAGCTCCCCGCCGGCGGTGAGGAGGGCGCCGGACTGGTCCGAGGTCAGCCCGAGGGTCGAGATGCGGAGGACCTGATCCCGCCAACGGATGTCCAATCCGGCTCGAAGCCGTCCGAGGTCAGGTAGATTCGGGACCGTACCGGCCAGGTTTCCCCGCACCCGGACGTCGTCGAGGTCGCCGCTGGTGGTCAAGACCCCGCTCAGCTCCAGCGCCGGCAGGTCGGCCCCGATCGCGGGCAGATCGACCCCTCGAATGCGCACCTCGCCTGCCCAGCGGGGATGATCCAAGACCCCCTGGACCAGGGCTCGGGCCTCGGCCTGTGCCGAGCCCGTCAGGTCGTGTTCCACCCGCAACGCCTCGAGGTCACCGCCGATTGTCGCCGTGCCGGTCAGCGTCACTGCCGGCGCTTGGGTCAGCTCCCAGGTCAGTCCCAGCGCCAGCGGGTAGTCGCCGGTCAGCGCCACCTCGCCCTGGGCGCCGGCCCGTAACTGCGGTTCCGGGAGGGTGAGGGTCAGTGCCTTCAGGTCAACCCGGCTGCCTGACCAGCGCGCGGCCAGGCCGATCCGGTCGATCCGAAAGCGGGCATCCGCGTCCAGGGTGCCGATGCTCAGCTGCCCGACCCGCGCCTGTTCCAGCGCCAGCGCGAGCCCCAGGGGCAGGCGGATCTCCGGGAGCTCGACGGGACCGGATGCCGCTTCTTCCTCGTCCTCGGAAGGGGCGATGGCGACGTCCAGCTCATGCGTGCTGAGCTCGGAGACCCGCAAAGTGCCGGTGGTCAGGGTCGCCAAGGGGCTCCAACGCAGCTCCAGGTTGCTGAACCTCAGTGCCACGCCGGGGACTTGGATGCTCAAGCCCTCCAGGTGCAGATCCCCCAGGATGCGGCCGTCGGCCCGCTCCACTTGAAGCAGGCCCGGCGCCAGCTCCTCCGCCAGGGAGAGGGCGAGCCGTAGCCCGCTCTGGGTGCCCAACATCCAAAAGACCACCAGCAGGAGCAGCAGAGCCGCCTGCAACAGGAGCATGAACGGGACCCGCAACCAAGACCGGCGGCCGGGTTTCGCCGCAACGGAGAGCGGCACCTCCGGCGGGTCGGCTGCCTGGGTCGTATGGGTGCTCCGGGCCGTTTCGTCCTGGGCCGTCTCGCTCACAGGTCTGAACCAGGCACCTGGTTTCATCCTATTTTACATTCTCAAGGGTCGGTAATAACGGGGTGGGAGCTGAACGGTTACGACCCGTCCCTCTACCGTATCAGGCATCACCTTTTGCGATCCCCTCCTGGCGGGAGAGGGGCTTTTAACGACTTAACTCTACCACTTTGAAATTTACCACTACCTCATTCGTCATCGAGCAACCGGCGTATTACTGGTTCGGAAAGTCCAACGGATGCGGCAATGATCTCAATGGCCACCCCGTTGTCATATAAAGACTTGACAAGGGTTTTCCTGTCTTTCTCATACCTTTGCCGTTCTTCCCGGCGTCCTTTCGCAAGCCCCTCCTCGCGTCCTTCCCATCTGGCGCCTTCGACCATTCCCCATTCGGACCGGATCGCGTCCAGATGTTTATCAAGCCTACTCCGCTCCCCTTGGTCCAGCTTCAGGTAATCGAGCTTTTCCTTCAAGGCGCCGATACCAGGGGCCGTAAACTCGTCCGGGACCTCGTTGTTCTTGAAGGCATACACCCACTGGTCCAGGTCGTCTCGCACTACGTCTGTAAAACGTTTTAAGGGAATCAGGTAGTACTCGGGAAAGATATCGGCCTCCCCGATCCGAACCTGCTTGCTCACCAGGGATCTTTTCAAGGTCGCGGGATGGTGGGTATGAAGACCCGTGAATTCGGTCTTGCCGTGGTAGATGTAGTCGTCACCGCCTTCGATGATATCGAAATAGAGGAGGCTGATGGAGTAGACCTTCCTGAGATTGGCGTAGGAATCGCCTTGCCCGAGAGTCTCGACCATGGTCTTGGCGGTGCCATAGGCTAGGCGCCGGAGGTAGGACAGCTCCGTGAAGTATTGCACCTCGACGATGATCTGCTCGCCGTCGCCGGTCTTGGCCAGGAGGTCCACCCGATTGTATTTGTCCCGGTCGTCCCGGCGGTTGCTCTCGCTCTCCAGCAGGTCGAGGATGACCACTGGGCGTCCGAACAGGGCGGTCAGGAAACCTTCCAGGACATCGAAGTTGGCCTTGTCGCGCAGGATGGTCTTGATGGCCCAATCGAAGGTGACGATCTGGCGGCCGGTTTTTTTCACGCTGTTGTCCTCTCTGACCAGGAATACGCAGGTACTCGAAAATCGCGTTTTGTGAGTATCGTATCGAAAAACCCCATGGATGAGACTTTTCAGCTTCAGGGTACTTTGAAGAATACGATTTTCATCTACATACACATCAATAATCAATGGCTTAGAGGCTGTCTAAAAACCTGAGAACCTGCCAACCGCTTAAACCTAAGATCCCTCCTCCGTCGGAACAAGGATTTCTCGCTACGCTCGAAATGACAAGGATGCCGGTAGTGTCATCCCGAAGCGTAGCGAGGGATCTTTATGATTCTTTCTTAACATTTAAAATCAATGGATTAGTTTTTAGACAGCCTCTGAGCCGATGGGTCGGGTCCGTCTCGCTCACAGGTCCGGACCGATGACGATGTGGAGCCGGACCGGGCTACCCTCCTTGGTAAGGGCAAAGCCGACATCCACGCGAATCTGTCCGATAGGCGAGCGCCAGCGTACCCCGAGGCCGGCATCGACCTTGACCTTGCGGGTGAAATCCGGATCGAAGGCGTTGCCGAAGTCCGTAAAGACCGCTCCGCTCCAGTCACCCTGGATACGGCGCTCGAGCTCCAGGCCCCCCACCGCCAGATAGCGCCCGCCGACGGTCTTGTTGGTGATGGGGTCGTCGGGACCCAGCACATCCAGGGCCCAGCCGCGGATGCTGCTGTCACCGCCGGCGAAGTAGCGGCGACTGGCGGGCAGGTCATAGACGCTGTTCGCCCAGGTCGCCCCCAGATCCGAGCGCGCGATGAGACGATAATCGGCGAGAAAACTTTTTATCCACTTGAGGCGTGCGCTCCCGCTCAGGTAGGAGGAGGAAGAGACCAGCCCCTGGGTGGTGCCGAGGAGGGCGAATTTGATCCGATAGCCGTCAGTGGTGTAAACGGGATCGTCGGTGACCGTCTTGGACCAGGTGATGTTGAGCACCAGCTCGTTCACCAGCTCCTCATCGTCCGTGGCCACCTCGAACTGCTCCCGCCGGTAGTCGATGCCGGCGGTACGTCGCCAGCCGCCCGGAGTCACCACCGAGTGGGCGACTTGCAGGGTCTGGACGTTGCCCTTGCGGCTTGCGATGTCGTAAGAGCGCAGGTCGGGGCGAATGGTGATGTAGTCGCGCAGGGGATTGCCGATGGGAATCCGATAATCGCCTTTCATTCTCTGAAAAGGTTGAGAAATATTGGCTTCCAGCCTGAAGGTGTGGCCCCACCGGGTCAGGTAACGACGGCGCCACTCCAGGGTCAGGCGGGGGCCCACGTCGGTGGCGTAACCGAAGCCGAAGCGGTATTTGTTGGCCTTGTTGGGAGTAGCGATCACCTCGATGGGGATGGCTCGATTCTCCCCGGCCATTTTCTTATGCGGGACGACCTCCACCTTCTCGTAGTACTCCATCCCGAGCAGGTTGCCCTGAAGGGTCAGCAGCGCCTCCGGATCGTAGGGGGTTTTTTTAGGTTCGAAGCCGACGAACTTGGCGAGATAACGGTCGTCGAACAGGTCCTGGGTGAAACGCACGTCGCCCAGATAGTAACGGGGACCGGTCTCGAGGTGGAGCTGGATGATGGCCTGGTAGTTGTCCAGGTCGATCAGCACCCGATTGCGGGTCAGCGCGTAATCCAGATAGCCGTGCCGGGCGGCGAGATCACGGATTTCCTCGGTGGCTTGGTCATATGCCGAATGCAGCAGCACATCCCCCGGCTGCATGGGAAACGTTTTGGGAAAAACCGGATCCGCGGCACCCGGACCCGTGATGCGATAATCGACGAACTCCTGCGTCGGACCTACCCGGACCGGCTCGCCCGGAACCACCTGGTAGTCGGCTATCCAGGTCCCGTTCTCGGACTCCGGCTTGGTCAAGGTGCCTTTACCATCACCGTTGACTACCTCCGCCTGGTAGAAACCCAAGGGCGCCAATGCCTTGCGGATCTGATCGGGGGCCCGCCGGTGCAGGGCCTGGACCCGCGGCACCGAGAGCGCCTTGTCCTTGCGTTCCTGATAGATCCCGAGCAGCGCCAGCACGTTCTTCTCGTACTCACCTTGCAGCCCCTCGACCCGCACTTCGAGCTTGTGCACCCGTTCCCCCTGGGCCATTGCCTCCTGGGCCGGGGGGAGGAGCAGGAATACGAGCAGGAGTTGCAGAACCAGGCGCATGGCGGAATGCCAGGGTCCGGACCGTAGGCGCGGTTTGGTCATGCCATTGAAGTCCCTGGTATCCCATTCCATCTTAAAAGCTGTGCGATCCCGAAGTACCGTAACAGAGCCGAACGCACCCTGGGTACTGTTGACGATTAGCTCGTAGGATGGGCAAAGCGAAGCCGGTCCGTCGGGATGGCCTCGACCGCTGTTCATTGCGCAGGACTTTCTCGACCGCAACCGCTTGTCGGGAGACAAAACAGGCGTAGCGTGCCCATCGAATGGCGATGGGCACGCTACGCTGAGTGCATCCTCCCAGGCCGTCGCGGTTCAGGAATATCCTGGAAGGACCGAAACCTTGAGCCCTCTTGGCGGGCGCGTGCTTTGCCCATCCTACTCATTGTCAACACACTCTAGTACATCATTTCACTTGATTTTGCTGTAGGAAACGCCCTCCGTGGCGTTCCGAACAGTTTGCGGAACGGCACGGAGGCCGTTCCCTACAAGTGCAAAATGGGATGAAATAGGGTACTAGCTTGACACCTCAGATCCCGTAACCAACGCCGAACAACCCAGGACCCTACCCGGACAGGCCTGGCGTCGAACGCGGCGTAACGCAACACCACGCCGGCCTGCTCCTCAGGATTCCTTCCCGCGCGCGTCACGGTCGGATAAGACCCGTCGCAACGCCAGGATCTCCTCGCGCAAGGCCCGCACCTCTACCCTGACGGACGCGGTATCCTCATGGACGACCTGCTCGATGTGATCCTGGTCGTGCTCCCGGTCGTGCATGGATTGCATGGTATCGACAATGATGCCGACGAACAGGTTGAGCATGGTGAAGGTGGTCACCAGAATGAAGGGAATGAAGAACAGCCAGGCATAGGAGTACTCGGCCATCACCGGACGCACGATGCCCATGGACCAGCTTTCCAGCGTCATGATCTGGAACAGGGTATAGACGGAATCCCCGATGGTGCCGAACCACTCCGGGAACTTGCTGCCGAAAAGGCCGGTAGCCATGACCCCGAAGACATAAAAAATGACCAGCATGAGCAGACCGATGGAGGAAATGCCCGGAACCGCCCGGAGAAGGGCTTCCACCACGAAGCGTAGCCGCGGCGCCATGGAAATCAGCCGCAAGACCCGCAGTACCCGCAAGGCACGCAGCACCGCGAGCGGACCGCTGGCGGGGATCAGGGCGATGCCCACGACCACGAAGTCGAAGACGTTCCAGGGCTCGCGAAAGAAGCCCAGACGCCGAGCATAGAGCTTGAGTCCGATCTCGACGACGAAAACGGTAAGAATGCCTCGATCGAGCAGACCCGGAAGCCTACCGAGCCGTTCCATCGCCGACTGGGAGGTCTCCAGTCCGAGAATAACGGCGTTGAGCACGATGAGACCGATGATCAGGCCCTGGACCCGATCGGACTCGATCCAGGCCCCTACCCGCTCACGCATGGGACTAACCTGTCTCAAAGGTGTTTACCGCGGATCGACAGCAGCGCCGGCGGTCAGTCGGCGGCCACGAAACGCGCCGCCCCGAACAAGGGCGCCCGCTGCTCGAGGATGACCTTGACCGGCATGCGCCGCATCAGCGCAGTCATGGGCCCCTTGTCGAAGAATGCCTCGAGGAAAGGGCCCCGGCGCAGCAGATCGAGGTTCTTCGGGGCAATGCCGCCGCCCAGATAGACGCCACCGACGGCCATATGCTTAAGCGCCAGGTTACCCGCCTCGCGCCCATAGAACGTCATGAAGAGCTGCATGGTCTCGACACAGACGGGACAGGACCCAGCCGCGGCCGCCGCTGCAATGGCCGCCGGCTTGTCCTCGACCGCCACCTCCCGCAGGGGGTCCGAACCGGCGGTCCCGTGCCGTTCCCGCAAGCAGTCGTAGCTGTCCGCGATCCCCATCCCGGAGACCACGCGGTCCCAGCTCACATAGCCGTAACGCTCTTGGAACCAGCGTAACAGCGCCATCTCCCGCTCGTCGCGGGGGGCGAAATCCGCGTGGCTTCCTTCGGTCGCGAACGGCCGGTGGGATGCCCCATCCCAATACAGGCCTGCCTCCCCCAGTCCGGTCCCGGCCGCCGCTACACAGGCATTGCCCACCGGATTCGGCTCCCCTGGATGAAGCACCTCGAAATCGGAGGGGGCCAGGGCGGCGATACCCCAGGCCGCGGCCTCCAGATCATTGAGCAGACGCACCGCGCGTAGATCCAGGGCCTGTTCGAGGTGACGGGCATTGGGGGCCCAGGGGAGATTGGTGATCTCGCTACGGTCGTCCTGGACCGGTCCGGCCACGGCAAAGGCCGCGCGCTCGCAAGTCCTGCCCGTCTCCGCGAAAAAGCGGGCGACGACCGCCTCCAGGGAGGCGAAATCACGGCTGGCGTAGCGTCGCTCACCGCTCAGACGGATGCCGCCGGCATCCGTCTCGGCAATCGCCAGGACGGTCTTGGTGCCGCCGATGTCCCCCACCAATAGTTGCATGGCCTCAGCCTCCAGCCCTGATCCCGAGTCGATGTCGGCCCCGATACCTGGCGAGCATTCGGCAATCGCCGGTCAGGCTTACAATAGGGCACAAATCATAGCAGGCACCCGGCGTGCGGTGAATCAACGATGCCTGCGGTTCCAGGGCCACCGAAAAAAACATACCGCAAAAACAAGCTCACAGCATGGGAGCGAGGGAGGTAAGATGAGCCAAGCCGCCGGGACGATCGGCGCCCCGGGCTGTCAGTTATCAGTTATCAGGGGGCAAGGGGCTGACACCTGGCAACTGATCGTTGGGCACGGACCATCGGAGCGCCGGCATCTTGCCGGCAACGATATGCCGCCAGGATGGCGGCGCTCCGGCTTTGCCCGACCTACTTCTGTAACCTATTGCTTTTTATCGAATGATCATTCGGTTGCCCCGCACCTATCGCCTGGGCACACCCTGGTGTCGCTGGATCTCTCGGCGATAGGTGCGGGGCAAGCCGGTGCCTACCCCGTAGAATCAATGGGGTTAGACTCAATTGATCGCAGTGATGCGCCAATTAAGGCCGGAAACCGGATCAATCGAGTCTGACCCCATTGATTGCGGAACGGCAGTCGCCGGAGATATGCAGGACGGTGGGATGGGTGGATTGAAGGCGAAGGGACTCCCGCGCCCGTTGGCGCGGGAGTAGGCGGATACTACTTGTCAGAGCTGGACGCGGGGGTCGCCGGTTCCGGTGCGGTGACGGCGGGATAGCCGAGATAGGGGACACCGCCCCAGTATGGATAGCCCCAGGCCCCATGATAGGGATAGCCCCAACCCCTGTAGTAGGGGTGGCCCCAACCTCCGTAGTAGGGATAGCCCCATCCGTGATAGGGGTAGCCCCAACCTCCGTAGTAGGGATGGCCCCATCCGTAGTAGGGGTAGTCCCAGCCCCACGGACTACCGCCCCATCCACGCATGGCATTGAAGGGACCGAAGAAGGCCTCGGCCGATAAGGTGGTCAGGGCCGTGGTGCCGGCAATGGCGCCGGCCAGTACCAAGCGCTTGTTCCGGGTCATCTGTTTCCTCCAATCTCTCGTTGAGCGCGGACCCGAACATCAGTGGTCCGCTCAAATTAAAGATACTGCGGCTGCGGGTCTCTGTACAGAGGCAAATCGGATTTTGCTTGGCGGGTGGGGAGGGAAAAAACATGCCGGCAGTCCGTCCACGGGAGGGTAGTGCTTAACGTGTAGTGATCGTGTAATTCTCCCCCGCAGGAGGGTGTCGCAAAAGCCCCTCTCCCGCCGGGAGAGGGGTTGGGGAGAGGGGGTCGAAGGGCGAAGATCGATGCCTTTTGCGATACCCTTCCCGGAGAAGAAAAAGGTTCAGCAGGAAGTTCATCACTACCTATTAAGCATTATCCACGGGAGAAGATCGGGGTTCGTTCCGCACTCCTTTTCACCGCCGTGAGATGGAAACTCGTTGCCGCCGGAGGTCCATTCTTTGCGATTGATCCGATAAGTCCGGAAATGGTTCTATTCGTTCCATCTTTTGCCCGTACAGCTATCCTCTCCGTGTCGAAGAACCCGTTGCGGCAGCTACTTTAAAGGTCATTGCATTGCAGGTCATTCCCCCTATCGACCACTGGTACTCGCCGGCACGTCCACCCGCTTTGTCCCCAGGTGGGCTGCACTTGTGGAAAATCCGCGCCGGATGCGGGGGGACGCCGCTCACTCGGCTGTGGCCGCTGTTGTCCCGACGAGAGTCCGAACGGGCCGACAAGCTGAGGTTCGACCACCACCGCGCGCGCTATGTACGCGCCCGGGCCGGGCTGCGTATGATTTTGTCCGGTTATCTCGGCATCGAGCCCGGAGCGATTGGACTTCGATACGGGAAGACGGGAAAGCCGTTCCTCGAAGACACCTCCTCCGGCCTCGAATTCAACCTGACGAACAGCGGCGATCTGGCCCTGGTGGCTCTTTCCGTGGGCACGCCGATCGGTGTCGACTGCGAGCGGATACGCGACCGTGGGGATATGGTCGCCATCGCTGACAGGATGTTTGCACCCGAGCAGGCGGCTCGAATAGCCGCCGCGCCCCCGGAAGAACGGCTGCGGCAGTTTCATGTCGCCTGGACGGCCTTCGAGGCCGAAGTCAAGGCAGACGGTCGCGGTCTCCTCGGTCGTCACCGGCCGGCGGCTCAGGCTGCCCTGCGGATCGGGCACTGTGTGCCCGAGCCCGGATTCATCGCCGCCGTGGCGTGCGAACGGCTGCCGCCGGTGGGGGATTGGGTCACCCTGACCTTGAGCGCCGACTGCTATCCCGTCATATGTGGGTAGTGGTAAATTTCGGTAGTGCTCAATAGGTAGTGATCGTGTAATTATCCCGTTGAAGAAGGGGGGTGTCGCAAAAGCCCCTCTCCCGCCGGGAGAGGGGTTGGCGAGAGGGGGGCGAAGGGCGAAGATCGGTGCCTTTTGCAACACGCTCAAGAAGAAAAGGGGGTGGCAGGAAGCTCATCACTACACATTAAGCACTACCGATGATGTCGACAGTCCGGATGGTGGGCACAGCCCACCCTACGGGTTTGATAATGAAAAATAAGGTGAAACGGGGTCTAGCCCCGTCGTCCAAGGGTGGAATCGATTGGCCGGAAAATCCTCGCCCACCGTATCAATAGAGACTCGTACAGGAGTAGTCTGTTGACCGAGCCGTACCCGTCCGCGCCGGCCTCGATAAGCTGCATAAGATAAAGGTGCCCCGCCTTCGGCTCGAGCTGCCGGGCCAGATCGCGCAGCTCCCCGAGCTGGTCCCGGTTGATGAGCCGGGGCGCGGGATGGCCGCTCGCCAGCCGCAGCAGGTCACTGACCCAGGCGTACATCCAGTCCAGTACGACGGCCGGCTCGTGTTCGTTCCAGGCCGCGGCCTCGGCGACCGGGTCTCGGGTTCCGCCTGCGACCGCGACGAATCCGGCAAAGGCCTGGGTCCATTGGGACAACCGGTCCTCCTGCTGTTTGTCCTCCTGCTTCAGGGCGAGCGCCCGCAGGGGAGCGCCATAGGCCAGGCGTAGCAGGGTCTCCGCGTCTCCGGAGTCGGTATGCGCACGCAACCATTCCAGCGCCTGGGGCTCGGGTGGAACCGGGACCCTCAATTCCTGACACCGGCTGCGGATGGTGGCGGGCAGCCGCCCCGGCTGCTCACAGACCAGGCACAGGAAGGTGTCGGGGGACGGCTCCTCCAGAGTTTTTAAGAGGCTGTTGGCCGCGTTCAGGTTCATATTCTGCGCCGGATCCAGGACGATGACCTTGTGACCGCCCCGATGTGCGGTCAGGGCGTCGGATTCGGCCAGTCGGCGAATGGCGTCCACCCGGATCTCGTCCGACTTGCTCTCCGGGTCCGGGCCGATCTCCAGGTAGTCGGGGTGGGTGCCGGCGGCGAGGAGCTCGCATTCACGGCAGTGACCGCAGGCAAGGCCGCTTTCACCGGGGCGGGCGCACAGCAGGGACCGGGACAGGGCCGCAACCAGGGGGCGTTTGCCGACTCCCGGAGGACCCGTGACGAGCAGGGCATGGGGCAGGCGGCCGGCCGCGCGTGCCTGCCGGAGCAGCTGCCAACCGGCCGCGTGCCAGGGCAGAGGCGCCTCGACCTCGGTGCGCGGGCTCATCGGTCGACTCCGGCGAGGAAGCCTACGACCTGCTTTCGGACCTGGGCCGAAACCTGCTCCACCGGCGCCTCGGCGTCGATCAGGCGCACCCGTTGCGGGTACGACCTGGCGAGCGCCAGATACCGGGCGCGGACGCCTTCGAAGAAGCGTTCCTCCTCGGACTCGAAGCGATCCGGCGCAGATCGTTTGCCGGCGCGCGCAAGCCCCAAAGCCGCCGGCAGGTCGAACAGGAGGGTCAGGTCGGGACGCAGGGGACCCTGGACGTATTCTTCGAGCACTGCGATATGTTCCGGAGCGACCCCGCGGCCACCGCCCTGATAGGCATAGGTGGCATCCGTGAAGCGGTCGCACAGCACCCAGGTCCCCTGCTCCAGGGCCGGCTGGATCTTGTGGGCGATGTGCTCGGCCCGGGCGGCAAACAGGAGCAACGTTTCGGTAGTGGCTGTCATCCCATGCCCGGCGGGGTCGAGCAGCAAGGCGCGGATGTGCTCGCCGACGGGAGACCCGCCGGGCTCGCGGGTGGTGAGGACGGCGATACCCTGTTCCTCCAGGCAGTGTCGGATGACGTCGAGCTGGGTGGTCTTACCCGCCCCTTCGATTCCTTCCAGGGTGATGAACTTGCCTTTTTTTTCCATACGTCGGTCACGGCTCGATCATGCCTACCAAAAAGAGTAATAGGACCATGCACATCAGGGATTCAGGCTTCTATTAAAAGAGCTGTTTACGTTGGCTATGCTCAGCGGCTCACCGCTGACGGCTTACCGAACAATTCAAACCAGAAATGCGTCGTGCCTTCGAATATGAATGTGGAATGACCTATTATTGCCGAAGGTTCAGAGTCCATAAAGGTCTCGATGTATTTCCAGAAATCCCCAGATCCCACGCTCAAATCTATGGTAAACCCGCACCCGAGCTTGAGTCGATCTGTATGGCTGTGGCAAAGCCCTAACCTGGAGTTCAGCCACCAGCAAGCCGCAGCTGCAATCAGCATGCGCGGAGTTACCATGGTGAATTCCATGATGGCTGCGTTGTTCTCCATTTGGCCATTGGCAAGCAAGGCTGCCGCCAACGCTTGGCATATGATCCGGAGCTCCGTGATCGTTATTACTTGTCCGTCGAGTTGAACACTCTGAGCGTTGGGCTGCTCGGCCTCCAACGCTTGCCAGTGTTCAACGAAAGATTTGTAGAGGGGACGCAGACCGTTCGCATGAAAGTCCTGTAATGCTATAGCCCGGGAAACCGCCGGCTCGGCAGAAATCAGTCCCAACCACTCTAGTCGAGCTGCATCTTCGATGATTTGCGTGAGTGGACACCCGCTCTGACGAGAAAATTCCGCCAAGGTCAGGGTACCCGCATGTGCTGCCAACAGATTGAGCTGATTAGTCGTGGGAGAGGCCGTGCTAACCCGAGCCAGCCGAGTTTAATAGCAGGGATGTCTGCCCAGGTAGTACTCCGCTTTATTAGACAGGGCCGACTCGCGAACAATCCGTGACCAATCAAACGGATTCAACAGCAGCAGTGGGTTGAGCACCAGCCGGTAACTTGCCTGTGGAGGACTATCCAAATTACAGAGATCAGACACACCGAGACCTACTGTCATGCAGCCGTTGTAGTGTTGCATATGAGCATCGGCTTGGACCTGCTTGATCTCTTCCAACGCAAATAAATCTATCTCTGAATACAGGTTAACCAGGCCTTCCGGCGGCGAATAGAGCACATCCAGTGTCTACTGATACTCGCTACCATGGCGTAGAGTACCGCCACGTTCGAAAAATGGATTCGGATCATTGTTGGAGAGATGGATATGAGGTGCGATAATAATGCGCGTTTTCGTGCTGGAAGCGGCCTTGATCTCTTCAAAGAATTCCGGGGAGGGTCGTCGATGCACTACATCATGGGCAAAGAATGCAGCAATAGAAGAATCGACAAAGGGTACATTGTTTTCCGGCGGGCTGAAAACGACAGACAGGTTCTTGGGGATTTTTCCGGCAGAGAACCAATACGCATAGCCTGAGTATCCAAGGACACCGATATTACCTTCCCAGATAGCGATCACCTGCTGTTCGGGAAACAGTTCGGTCAGCACCAACGCATGCCAGCCGGTTCGAGCCCAAAGGTCGACGATAATATCACCGGGTTTCAATATGGTCCGGAGGTCAGATAAAAAAGGTCGGACTGAACGCGTCGATTCGTTAAACGGTTGTAGTGCTGCATAGATCTCGATGATGCCACGGGATTTCTTTTGCTCGAGGTAGGCCCGATAGTCGAGGTTATCGCTGCAGAAAAAGGTACGGAGTAGATTCGACCGCGAATCATCCAATGCTTCCGGCACGTCGGCCTCGGTAAACAGAGTAAAGCCATTGATTTCCGACACGCACATGGGACAAGCTTCACATAACCACAGGGCAATCCCTTCGGCATAGTAGGGTCTGCGATTCAGTGCCTGCCTACAGACAGGGCACGCAAATGGCGGCAAGCTATTCATTCCAGTAAATGAACTCCGAAGGTTTATAATCGAGACTAGCCAGTATCAGTACCACCATTATGCCCAAAGCCACGGGTCTGGCCATTGAGACGATTGGCTCGAGCCTGAGCCAGAGCTTTGTGAAGCGATCGGACTTCATTTTTGGAATGAAAAATCGAGTAATGCCGTACCAAAAACGATAAAATTCATGGTCATTATCCAGGCAATTATAGGCCAGCCCCACCATCTTCTTAAGCCTTGAATCAGGCTGCTGTTTGCATTCTGAAAAACCCGGCACCCAATGATACCCAAGCCATGATAGCAACCCCACAATAGATAGTAAAAGGAAAGTTCATGCCAGATGCCCATGACGCCCATCGCACCGAGTGCAGCTAGATAAGGCCGCCTGGATACCGCCAAAATCGGTTTGTAGATATAATCGCGGCACCAGCTCGATAGTGAGATGTGCCAGCACGTCCAGAACTCTATTACAGACCGTGAAAATATCGGATAGTGGAAGTTTTCACCGATACGCAGACCCATCGCACTGCTGGAACCAATCGCTACATCGGACCAACCGCTGAGCTGAACATACAGATAGGCCCAGTGAAAGATGGCGTGAGTCCAATAATACATGAGGGTCTAGATAACTTTAGAGAGGATTTTCTCTCAGTAGAGTAAGTATTATATCATATAAGCTTTCCTCTCGATGATTGAATCTAAATTCACATTCTTTCAGGTGTAAATGAAAGGTTTTTCGTGGAA
>Ga0209367_1004944_pt1 | contig 18471 bp, 7 predicted proteins | sample WorMetLIZISLAND2_FD_187412 | JGI IMG/M metagenome (GOLD analysis project Ga0209367, IMG submission 187412) | Marine gutless worms symbiont microbial communities from Max Planck institute for Marine Microbiology, Germany - Olavius geniculatus... ... | reverse complement strand
GCAGTGGCAAGCAGAAAGTTTAAATTTTTGAGTAAGTTTATCGTGTCAGATAATGTGTTGTGTAACGTGTTTAAGGATGTGGCAATGAAAGAACTGTCGGCTATTGAGAACAATGCCAGTTATTAGTTTGTTTTTTAGTTAAGTTGTTTATTTTTTCTATTATCTTGTATTTTGCTGTCAGTGCTCTGACGAATAAAGTTGTATATAAAAGCTAACTCGACGAAAATTAAAAAGACGCCAGTACAACTTTGGTCGCACTCCATTTGCATTGAACGCGAATTTGGCCGCCGCCTAGCGTCACAACTTGCAAGGCGTTATCGATCAGTGGGATAGCGTCACACATTGATACGGACGCTAGCCTATTATTGACGTGCAAAACCGTTTATTACCTGTCACCAGGCCCCTATAGCTGGCACGACGCAGGAAGGCACTATACACTGGCAATGTTGTATCTATAGGCTATTTAATTGACTTAATCGTTGGCAATATTTAATAAGCATACCGGTAAACGAACGCTTGTCGATTTAGACGTTAGGCCTACCGGTAGTCTTATTGGTTTTCCCTTCCGTCATTCTTTCATGACTATCTGTCAGCAGGCCGGCTGGTAGCTTTTTGTGAAGATCGATCAGTGAGAAAATTTGAATATTTGTTAATCACGTAGTCAAGCCAGACACTTTACATTTTTATGGTCAACAGAGGTAATATTCAAAACATATAGGCAGTTGACAATTTGACACTGAAGACTAATTGGTGCACTGCTACACACTTGTTCAAAAGAAACCCCACACTATTGCCCGGTCACATGTTATTGACCAATTTAAAAACAATGTTGATGCAGCTAGACTCAGTAAAGTGTTGATTAAAACTTCTATTAAACTTCACATTTACTATACTATTAATAAAGTTTGATGTCGGTCGACACTTGGCGAAGATATTGACAACATTGGTGATTTTTATGATTCACTAATGGCACATGATATTTATCCGGCAGGCGTATTAATCGCATAGCGACTGTTTTTGTTTTGACCGAAAAATAGCCCACAGGCTATTTGTACGGCTGCCAGACGAATGGTCTCCCCGTTTACTAATACAAGGCCTACATCAGCAGACGTACGTAGCGGAGAGAGACATTGCATATAGTCGAGATGGTCGACCGTTGCTAGGGACGCCGTGTAACCCAAATGCTGGTCCGGCGACACTGCAGTGTCACGTTAATCGATCGGTTCTGATCAGCCAGCCTCCTTGACAACCAATGTTGACTTGCCAGTAATACAATCATGTACCACACCGCCTACCACTCAGCGTTAATGCGCTATAGGCCTACTGCTAACTTGACTATAGCCCAGCTTCGTGCCGTTCGCTTTGATTCTGTTGAGAATAGTTTACAGGTAATACAAGTAAGTAATACTAGTACTAAATCAGTTAACGATTTTCGTTGATAGTCAGTCGTTTGCTAATACCTGCAACAGTCTTCCAGAGTCTGTTATTGTAGCACAGGCTCTCGCTGCGTTAGAAAACGTAAGTTTCGACAAGTTTCGACAATATTGAAAAAGTTGCAGTTTCGGTGCAAAGTTTCTTCCTTCGGTTTGCAAATTCATGAAATTCTCACTGAAGTTATGACGGCCGATTTAAAATTTAAACAAAGTTGACATAACTTAAGTATGCCACTTTGCTACCACGGGCATCTGAAACGGACGACGCGTAAATTTGGCTATCGAGCTCTACTCTGTCGAACAAATGAGAACACTGCTCAAAACTTTTTTCAGCTGGTTTCAACTCAATATCAGATATCTTTAGTAGGCCCTACGTTCACTTCAAATCACCGGCTTAGTGAGCTTGCATAGCCCTACACAACAATAGTTCATAATATATCAATCAGAACCCGTTTTTTCGTCAGCAGTACAAAGTTAGCTCGTTGCAGTTATCTGTCGTGTAACAATTACACAAAGTCAGTGCATGTAGCATGAATCTATTATTCAAACGATTGCTGTGTGATCGGCAGGCAATTGCAGGTAGAGAGAGGTAAGAATGCCGGCGTGGCGATCAAATACATCTGACAAGCCAGTGCCACCGACTGGTCCTGGAAGTCGCGTCGTCGCCCTGTCGGACCACGTCAAACGTCACGTGATCCCAAAGACGTCCGTAATCGAAGGATACGACCTGCACTTCTCAATGATGAGCGTATGCAAACTGCCGGACGAGATCTGCCGGAACGAAGAGTTGATGAACACAGCTCGCATGCTGGAGGCGCGCAACAGCCGGCTCAAACAGTTACCGGAGAACATCGGCGACCTGACCGCTTTACAGTCGATCGACGTTCACAACAACTCCATCTCCAGTCTGCCGGCGTCCGTCGCGAACCTTCAGTCACTCAGCTATCTGGACGTGTCGAAGAATGGACTGCGCACGCTGCCGATGGGCTTGGCTCAGGCCGCTGCATTAAGCGAGGTGCATGCTTCCAACAACAGGATACGATCAGTGCCGAGCAAGCTTCCCAGCACGCTCGTGGCTATGGACTTGTCGCACAACGCCATCAGGAAACTAAGCAGGAACGTGTACGGGCTGCCGATGCGACTGAACGTCTCACACAATCAGCTGACGGGCCTGCCGCCGATCAGCGGTAAGAATGTGTCGTCGATACATTGCATTGATGCTTCGAACAATCACATCGCCAAGCTCCCGTCCGGACTGAAACACCTCTGCCGTCTCACCACGTTGAACCTGTCAGACAACCGGCTGACGGAGCTCCCCGCTGACCTCGGGCAAATGCGATACATCCGGCACCTCGACCTGTCCCGTAACCAGCTGTCCGCAATGCCAGACGAGCTCTGTCTGCTTCACTGGTCCCTGCACGAGTTTCGAGTCGCCGGCAACCAGCTTCAGCAACTTCCGGCAGAGTTCGGTCTTTTCCGGCGCCTGTCGGTCCTGGATGCGTCCAGCAACAAACTTGAGCGGCTTCCGGAGAACTTCGACGCGCTGACGTCACTACGGGTGGTCAACCTGTCTGGAAATCAGCTGATCGACGTCAGAGCGGTTGTCGGACTTCGTTCTTGCGAAGAGCTGAACCTGTCGGACAACCAGATACCCGAGCTGCCCGATGACTTGAAGTCAGCGGAATCCCTTGTGTCACTGGACGTTTCTCGTAACCGCTTGACTTGCCTGCCGGACGGTCTGGGTTATATTTGCACGCTGAAGCATCTCCGAGCGGCAGGCAACGAGCTCAGCGAGCTGCCACGGACGCTCGGGGTCGCTCAACTGCTGGTAACTTTGGATCTGAGCGACAATCACCTCGAACTAATGCCGCACGACCTGCGCCCACTTCGCAGCGTGGAAACACTGATTCTGGCCGGCAACAGGTTGTCAACGCTGCCGCGCTGCTTCGCCGATGTGATATTCAGTCTGCTTCACCTCGACTTGTCGAGGAATCGCTTGACCGGTCTGGTGTTTCCGCATTCCGTCGTCTCGCTCGCCGTGTCCGGCAATCCTCTGTACTCCGCCTCGGAGGATCCCAAAGGCTAGTAAATCATGAACTACACTGTGTTTCATTTTAAAAAGAACAGTCGAAATTGTTTTCTCATAACTTCGCTAAATTTTTACCAACTTTATAATTTTTGGCACAATGATGGCCAAAACGATAGAATTATGTAAGGTGGACTTATTTTCCACCTCACCTAATTTATGTCAACGCACTACCATGGGAAACACAGATGCGGCAAATTGTTACATTTCGCGGTAATTATTTGTATCCGATTGCTCACCTTTGCATCAGAGGACGCCACGTGATTTATTAATTTTGTGGTATAAAATATTTTAAGGTGAAAATAGCAGACAACAAAATAGCTGACTGATGAGCTTAAAACATGTCTAAGCGATGAGTGAATGCAGTTTGATCACTCAACCTTTGATTCCGCTATCAGCCAGTGGCGTTGCGTCTAAGCCATTGTGTTCGTGTATGCTGGCACACTTTGGGCATAAACTCTGATAATTTGCAAACAAGTTGTTATACAAACTTGCAATTCTGCCACATAATCTACATTTCACTTATTGCTTGCTTAACTATGTCGTTACAACGTTTACTGGAGACAACAGTTCAGTGTTATGCAAAATTGGAGCATCTGTGTTTCACGTGATATATATTAGGTGAAATGGAAAATGAGTGCATCTTACATAATTCTATCGTCTTGGCCATCTTCGCGCCAAGCATTATTAAATTTGACATAGTTATGAGTTATGACCAAAACAATTTTGACTGTTTTTTTTGGAAACACGGTGTATTAGTTAGCAACTACTTTGGCAATAACTATAGTAATTGTACATACTCGTACATTGAAGTTGCTGATATTTTGAGATAAACTAACGCAGCATTGTCAATAAATGCTGATAATATTGGCTATAAGTAGGTTTAAACTGTTAATTTAAAAAATCTAAACATTTTGAACACTTAAAAAGTAAAATACATGAACGAAGAAGTTACCCACTTGGTAGTCAACTTTTGCCCGTGGCTGCGCACAGGCTCGTTGCTGTTGAGGATCGGTGCGGCCGAACATGCGCGTCGTCTGACCGAGCTCCATCTTTCTCACCTTAACCTGGACCGGGTTCCACCTGCCGTGACGTCACTACGGATGATGACGTCACTGGACGTTTCGCACAACAACATCGAGCAGCTGCCTGAGCGGCTTGGTCGATTATCCAACCTTCGTCGCCTCGATATGTCCAGTAATCTGACTCTCAAGTTCTTAGACGGCATTGGAGTCCTGACGTGGCTGGAGTCGCTGGACGCGTCCGGGAATGCACTGGATGAACTCGAGGAGGAGCTGACGTCACTGCATTGGCTGCAGCATCTCGACCTGTCCGACAACAATCTCCGCAACCTACCTGACGACTTTGGACAACTCAGGTTCGTTTTGGATTACGTTACTGCTACGAAATAGCTACACAGTAAAGCTCAAATTTCAAATGTTGTCGCGTTCGTAATTTAAAACAGAGTAAAACAACGCTCAGCGAAAGCGGAAACACGGAAAACTATTATTTATGTGTCTGAGTGTCGGTCAAAATCAAATCAATAAAACATTTGTGTTTATATTTATCCGGTGACGTTTTATTAATAATGTTCCAAATGTTTTAGCAAAAATGCATAGCACAATTCACTCGTCCATGACGTAGGCCTATACTTGTTTGTTGATTTTGGTCAAAATTCGACAAGCAGTAAATAACCAATAATCTTCCGCCGTATTGAACAAATAATACTGCTGGGAAATTGCAAATGCGGTTGTTGTATTTGTTTCTTTGTCAGTAAATTGGTAACTCTGAAGCTGGCTGGTAATGAACTGTTGTCGTTTCCCAATGACCGTATTGACGTTCTAGCTTCACTGTTACACCTGGACGTTTCACGCAATCACATTGACCACCTACCCGTCGACCTGCCATACCTGTACCGGGTCAAACAGGTAATCGTCGCATCATTTTTTAAGTTTTACTTTCGTCATAATAGTGCACTGGAAAAAATTTCCGGTATTCTAGTGAGTCACCTGCAGGGTGACTTCCTAACAGACTTTACAGACTTTACGTCAATCGTCACGCTGCGTTGCCCGCGCTAATCACGCAGCCCTGCGTTTCTCGCTCTAGCTTTTGGGGAGACTTATACCCCGTTTACACGATCAAGCAATCATTAAGCAAACGTCGAGCAAGCATCGAGCAGACATCGAGCTAACATCGAACAATTACAGCACACGTCGTGCACGTGTATTTTGAATGCATCTGCTGGATGTTTGCTCGATGATTGCTCGATATTTGCTTGATCGTGTAAACGGGGTATTAAAAGATGAACTAAGGAGGCAAAGCTTTTTATGGCACATGGCTTGGGACCATACGCTCGTAAATGAATATGACACTGCATTTTACAGACCACCTTGTAACTGTTGAGTGGCGTCAGGGCCGGGAAGTGAAAGGCAATTGATTCCTAGTTTTTAAATTTCGGGTTATGTGAAAATTGTCGAAAAATTTTGTTTTTGGCGAAAAGTTTTCGCTAAAATGCAAAATTTGAGGCTGTTGAAAAATTTAAAGGCAAAATGTTCGTCAGAAAATTGCAACTTTCTGCTCCGCCTACTTTTTTAACCGCTAACGCCGGTGATTGTTCTCATCTCATAATGCACGTAACATCAGGTAAATGCGGCGTGTAACGATTTGGAGGACTTGCCACGTGACGTCATCAAGATGAGTTCATTGGTCGACCTTGACGTGTCAGACAATGTCATTGAAACTCTGCCGCAGACTCTGTGCAAGATGACGTCGCTTCGACATCTTAACGTCGCCGACAACAAGATCATGCAATTCCCTCAGGTAAAATAACTATGCTGTTAATTATAACTATAACTATAACGGTAACTTGGGTTGGTGGCGTGGCGTAGCGGTAACACGTTTTATCCCATAACAAAGTTACTTTACGCCGGGCCGGGATAATATTGTGATGAGTGACTGTCTGCGGGCAAGTAAACCATCTTGGTATGTAACCAGCCACCTAGGTCAACTTAGCCTTTCATCTTTCTGGAGTAGGTAAATCGAGTACCAGCCTATTTGGCTGGGGTTAAGGGAGGGCGCGCTCACCTGTGTCGGGTGGCAGGTAACACTTTGTTACGACACTGTGTGATCCCATACGGCAGGTGACGCTCCGTAGCTCTAAGATGGTCTTCCCATCAAGAGCTATATCACTACCTTTAACCTTTAACTACCTTGAACTATAAGTTTCATCGGCATAAACTTTTTATGTTGGTATACTGTTTATACGGCCAGCATGATTTTTTTCGGAAAGAACACGCCAAACAACTTACTGTGCATAGGTGCAGGGTAGAGGGCTATCCGTTGTTAAGTAGATTTTTTTGGAAATGCCGATCGTAACCAAATAAAAAGCCAAATTTTTAAGCGTAGCATCATATATGAGCTTTTATGAGGAAACGATATGTATAAGTTTTCATTTAGCAAATATTGACAGTATTTTAGTTCTATAGTTTTGCGCATTATAGACATTTGTAGATGCGCTATGCAATTGTATTTTGATTCTGATTTTGATTCTGATTCTATCACTTTGTTTTCCAGGCGGTAGCTAAACTTATTGTATTTGCTACTGATCACTAACTGGAAGCTGCATATCGGCTTTCAGTCGACACAAAAATCATCGACCTTGAATGACCTCGAAAGTCAGTAGTGCAACAGCAACTGTATAGGCTGTAGCGCATCTTTCCTAGAGACAGCTGGGCTTCCTGTTTTTACTGAAGTACGTGCGAGGTGGCGGTGTGGTGTTCTAGGGATTCGACGGACTGACGCGACGGGCGAATGTTCGATACGACACGCAGTCATCGTACAAGACACGCGTCGAGCACCCAGGACGATTAGCAGCCGCCCGTGCACCGCGCTTAGCTGACCGGGCTGCTACAGCCGCTAGTGACACACCAATGACGGCGTCAGCTCGTAGTGCTGAGACCGGCAGCAGAGCCTGGCAGTCCAGAGTGTCGACGCGTCACAGTGCCAGTCCAGTCACGTCATCACGACGTAGGTCCGCCGCTACCACCGCACCTCATTAGTCACGACAAGAAGGCGCCAATTATTTTTGCTACTACATATATGAGAGTCTCTGAGACACGGCCACTCTGCCGGCATCATTCTTCACCGTTGCCGTAGAACATTGTCTTTGAATAGACTCTTGGGTTGAAACGATGTAAAAATACGGTTCAGCCGCAGGACGTTTCGGCCGCGGAGCGTCAGCTCATCCAGCCAATGTTTGACTGAAATCGCGTCTGGATCCTGTAAAACGTTTGGCGGGATAGCAGAACTTAATGACTTAAGCCTACGTGTTTGATTGGGCTAATCTTCCTAAAAACACTATCTAAATATTCTTTCAATGTGCGGTTGAGTCGACCTTCGGCCGAAATATCCTGCGGCCCAGCTGACATTACACCGTGAAACGGTAGCTAATAAGTTACTGTACTATAAATTCATCGAAATACAAATTATTTGTTGACTTATTGGCAGCCTCTGCTGCCTTCGTCGGAACGACTGTCCGCCAGGTGTCGCTACGACGCACAACAAGTATACATGTATAGTCAAAGATATGAGGAAGTTGGTATGACCCCACGTGCCGATTCACAAACTTGAGCAACGTGTTTTACCATGATTTTACAAAATGCTGGCAGATTTTTACTTTAGTTTAAAAGCCTTGTTTTGTCATTTCTGATCAACATACAAATTAACTGATGTTACTATTTATGGCACTGGGTGGCCTATATTGATGGTCCCGATGTAGCGTTAAGAAACCGCTCAATCTCCGACAGACTTTCAAAATTCTTTTACCATACACTCCCTGGAAAAAAATTGCAATAAAATATAAACTCTATTCTGCGTCGCTACATTAGGCCGGCTACTTTGTAAAATAAAAATATTTAAAAAAATAATTAGTGTAATTTATCATCGTTTTTGCACAGCAGCGAAATTAAACAAAGATTTTAATCATTCCAGTCAATGCTGCTTTGATCACCATTAACTTACCACGTTTGATCATTCTGATGTTTAAACTTTAAAATGTTCACATTTCGCCAGCGCACAATCCTAGGCTACGTACGGCACGCTATTAGTCTATTCGGATATTTACACGGTGTTTCATAAAAGGGACCACTTTTTGTTTTTCTCATAATTCACTTAAACGATGATCAATTTATACAAAATTTTTACCAGCTCTAGCTGAAAACATTCTAATTCAAAATATTGCAACAAACTATGGCAGTTAATTAAATATTATTTGCTAGTCGTGACGTAATGCTGACATCATAATGTGTCACCGGTACAAGCTTGATAGTCTCAACTGGTGCTGTCTATCGCTACCCTGCTTCGATGGTAAAAAATTGGTTTCGCTGATGAAAATTTTTTTGAAGTTTTACAGTTATAGTTACAAAAACATCCATAACGATGGCATTTACGTGTCTGTAGGGATAGTTGGACTTTTACGCATTCGAGCAAGACAGTGCACTAGCACACCGAGCTTGCAAAATGGTTACATTTTTGGATCGCAAGATGCCTGATTTCATGTCCCCATGTTGCTTAGTGCTGACACAATAAACATTTTTTATTAGCGAACCAGATTAAGCTCACCATCGAAGCAGAGTAGCAATTGACAGCACCAATTGAGACTATCAAGCTTGTATCCGTGACACATTATGACGTCAGAATTACGTAAGTAAGTAAGTAAGTAGTCTGCATTTGTAACGCGCCATATGTCAAAACAGAAGTTCGAATCGTAGGCGCGGATTACGTTACCACTAACCAAAAATATTTAATCAACTGCCATATTTTGTTGCAATATTTTAAATTAATATTTCTTCCGCTACAGCTGGTAAAAATTTAGTATAAATTGATCATCATTTAAGTGAATTATGAGAAAAACAAAAAAAGGTCCCTTTTTATGAAACATGCACCGTGTATATCACACGTTAGTCTAGTTTAGTGACGTCTTTCATGGCACTGTGTGATCTTTAATGATTGCTTTACTGCAAATGTTCCAGAGAGTTGGCAGCATATCCGTGAAACAATTTTAAAACCAAATTGACAGTAATTCCATGAAATAAAATTTTGTCACATTAACGCTTTACATAGGCCTAGATAGGTCATAAAATGTCGCAGTCAGAACGGAAATTACGTAAATAAAGATTGATCTCTACCTATAGTAGGCCTACTTAGCTGGCGTGCGAAATTTTGCGCGTAAATCCCTTATTTCGGCGTAGTAACCAAATTCGCGCTGGCAATTTGTGTCACGTTCTTGTGACTAAACTGTTCGTGAACTCAACTAACAGTTCTCGCGATAAAGCATAATATAAAAATATTGCATGCTGCTGCTTTTACGCGTCTAACTGATCAAGGCCCAAGTGTTAAATGTTACGTGTTGCTCTCGGCATCGTGCTTGTGTCCATTCCGTAAGATTTCGCCTGCGATTTTTGTTTGCCCTTTGACAGTCTTATTAGCGTACGTAAAGCTTTTATACCGGTAGCTTTTGATCGTTTCCGGCCCCCTCCCCACAGACTCGATCTGCGGATGCTGCTATGCCGTATACGAAAAATGAAAATACATGTATGCCCTATTTGCAACACTGCGTGTAGCGACACCGCTAACGTATCAGTGATGCCGGCTATTGCGATAGAGGTTACTGTAGCGTGGTCTGTACGTCTGTCCGTCCGTCCGTCTGTATGTCTGTCTGTCTCACTCATGCATTCTGTTCGTTTGTTAGAAGGATATGCCATTTTGCAGGGAGGGACGGTCGTGTGTATTTGAGACTGGTTTGATAAGTCATTATTTAGTGAAGAAGCAATGACTGTATGACTGTTGGCGATAAATGTACGCAACAAATAAAATGGTTACAAGATTGATTGGCAGTAAGCGAGTGTCAGATTTCGTCAACTAATCTGGCACAGTATGGCACCTTAGTGCACTGGCCCTGGGTTATCCGCGAATGACCACCGTCAAGCTGTCGTTATTTACGTGACACTTTGTTGGTGCATTCTCAGCCAGCCAGGCCAGCCTGATACAATGTAGGCTAACCAGAAGTCGGTCGGTTAATATGGCGTTTATTAGTTCTTGCAGGCTATTAATCTTTGTTACTTGCAGCGGTGGGTGGTATAGCGAATGCAGTCGCTCTCGTTGCTCGCTCACTCTTCAGTCACATTGAAGCCTACTTGAGGAAATTGTTTTTTGTCGACCCAGTCTTGGTGGTGTAACGGTAGCATGCCGGACTGGTCACCGCGAGGTTGCTGGTTCGACTCACTGCCAGGTAACAACTTTGGGCAAGTTGTTCACACACGTGCCTCTGTTCACCAATCAGTACAATTTGGTACCGGTCAAAGGGTGGTGATGCTCTGCGGCTGGGTTGGTGGCATGACTTATGGGGTGTTTACACGATCCAGCAAACCTCTAGCAAACTTCCAGCAAATGTGTTCAAAATACACGTGCTAATGCTGGACGTTTGCTGGACGTTTGCTGGATCGTGTAAACACCCTATTCGCGGTAACGCATTTCATCCGATCAACGAAGTTACTCTACGCCGGGCCGGGTTAGTACTGCGATGGGTTACTGCCTGCGGGAAGGTAAACCATCTCGGTATGTAACCAGCCGCCTAGGTCAACTCAGCCTTCCATCCCTCCGGGATAGGTAAATCGAGTACCGGCTTATCTGGCTGCGGTTAAGGGAGGGCGCGTTCACCTGTGTCGAATGGCAGGTAACACTGTCTGATTCCATACGGCAAGTGACGCTTCATAGCTCTGGAATGGGCTTCCATTAAGAGCTGTAGCACCATTCACCACCTAACCGTAGGTCTGGCGTCACACTGGCCATGCGTCACAGACTCAGTGGTCTATCTACATATGGGCTCAACGGCTATAGAAAGGGATATGATCACCTCGCCAATGCCCCCCCTTGTGGGGTATGACACTCTTTACTTTACCTTAATCCCAGATGGGCGGTTTGGAAGAGTGCCCGTATCCTTTTGGGTGGGGCCGAGTAGATAATAAGCTTACAGCTCTACTTATAGTTGTGCAATGTGATGGCCGCCTAATTCCAGTTTATCAATATTAGATAAGAAATCCGTTATAAATCGCTGCCTTTGTTAATGTGCGACATCGTGAATTCGCTGTGGAGTTTGTATTGTGTGCAATAAACTGTCATTAAACTATTCGCTTTTTTGCTTACACCCACCAGCATTATAGGGTGTTTACACGATCCAGCAAACGTCCAGCAAACTTCTAGCAAATGTATTCAAAATACACGTGCTAATGCTGGAAGTTTGCTGGATCGTGTAAACACTCTATTATATAGTCTAGTGTTTTCCGTTCTGTTCCGGTTTCGTACAGCTGCTTAAATTGTTGTGAGCACACATTATGCCACTAAATATCTTCTTTCATTGTTTATCAGTATTGAAAACAACTCGATTTAATTAACTTTAATTCAACTCTTAATTCCAATAGAAACGTTCCGTATCACTCAAACAATGGACGCAACTGACTGAATTCAAGTGACTGCTGAAAACTTACTTATTTTTTAACGTCTGAGAATGCGGTACAATGCTATAAGCCTACTAAAATTTGCACAACCTCAGCCTATTTCACGCTATTCTAGCTTCAGCTACAGTCGCCACAATCTCGACTGAAAATTATAACAACGAAAAAAAATGTCGACACCAAGTGGCGACATAATATGCGGCCGTCCGTGTTATCAGTCGGAATTTCCCATCACAAGCGTCAAATGAAAATATTAACGTTAATTTCTGACATCCGGATGCAGTTCATAGACTGCAAATGACGCGGTATGCGTCATCGTCGAGCAATGTTTGACTTTTGCGAAACTTTGACCGTTTGAGGCAAAAAAATTACCGTGGCTATTTCGGTTTTTTATACACTTTTAGTCTTCGAGTTAGAAGTCTGACGGTATGGATGGACGGGCGAAAAACTTACCGTCTTGTTGGAAAATGTTTTCCAAAAAGTAAGCCTGCAAAAAGTGGGGCTGAAAATCCCCAACTTAAGGAAATTGGGCAAAAACATTTCGAGCATTTATAATCTCCTATGTCGGAAATTAGCAAACTTTCCACCCCACAATTAATGCACGATACCTATGCAACGGGTCTGGATAGAAAGGCCGCATAAAGGCATGTTCAAACTCAAAGCGACGGAAATGAAACGAGCTAAACTGAACTGACCAATGGACTTCATTTCATCTCAATTCAGCCGCTTTGAACACGCCTTAACAACAAGACAGACTCGGAGTAGCCTATAGGGCCTAGGCCCTATATTTGTTGTTAATGCGATGATTCGTTGACGCATTGTCAGCCGTGTAAAAGTCAGTAATGAGTGTTGTTTTGCTGTTGGGCCGCGGTTTCGGGCACGCGGCAGCAGGCGCAGCAGCGACGTCCACCTCCGTGATGATTGCGTGACAATTTGAACGTCGTGTGTCGGTGATCACGTGACAGCTGACAGGACGCACCGCCTGACTTGCCAGCGCCCCCGCAGAACAGCGGGTACAGCTGGACTTTCTTGGAGAAAATCGGGGCGGTGACGCCTTTCCCCCCGACCGGGAATCTGAGACAGAGAGAACGAGAAAGAGTGGGTACAGCTGGTCGCGGAAGTTCTTGTTCATGAAACTATCGGAGAATGCGGCACGTAATCTGGGCCGTATATACATGCTTCACAAACATACGTACAACCTCAAGCTATTTCACGCACATTCTAGCTTCAGCTACAGTCACCACTAGGCTATCTCGGCTGAAAATCACAACATAACAACGAAACAATATCGATGCTGTCAGTCAGAAGTTTTTGTTCATAAACGAGTAGATAAACGGGTTGGCGACGTTGTTGACGAAATACAGGTAGAAGACGAAGATCTGGTGTGGCATGACGCCCAGCGAGATCAGAGAGGCGGGCAGGAAGGCGATAACGAAGACGGCAGTCACGACAAACAGCATCGCTGCAGTCCTTAGATTAGCCATCCGATACCGCTCCTGCAACGTCAGCTTAGCGCTGGCTACTACCGATCTACTCCGTTCCTCCTCGACGGTCCGTCTGTCGGAGCCTCTCCGTGCAGCGATCTCTGCTGTACTCGATGTCTTCCTGGCTTCACTGTCTTCGATCCACACGACTTCCCTTTCCCTGACAACAGCGGGCTCGCCGCCTACTGTCACATTACTTTGGCCCAATGTCCGATATCGGATACCCATCGCTTCGCTACTCCAAAGTGGTACTACTTCTCCAATTATGGGCGTAGGAAAAAGGTTTCTTGTTCGTCTTCCTGGCTTCAAGAAAGAGCCAGCTTTATTTCTATTGCTGAAGTGGAGTAAAAAGCAATCAAAAGTCAGTTTTCCTGGCTTCAATGTCGGTGCGGACTTTCAGCGCGCTCATCATCATCTGCTCGCAATTATTGTCGCAGACGGTGGCCGCCGGTCTAAGCGTCGAGTTCATGGCAGCAAGACTGGCCGTCTTCTGTTTGTGACGTCGACTGCGCCTGGCCAGCACCGAGTAGTAGATGAGAGCGTACAGCACGGACATGATTAGCAGACACAGCGTGAACAGCGCATAGTAGAAGTACTGGAAGTGGCGCTGAAACTCGGAGCTCAGCAGCAGTCCGTTGGCGTGACAGACGCCAAAGTTGAGCAGGTACAACTCGACGTCGCTCGCCTGGTGATTGCTGCAGTTCCGTACTCCACACGTCGCTAATTCGTTACCCCCGTCCCAATCTCTCACGTCATTTCCGGCCGACACCGGCGTAACGTCGTGGGCTGCGGCGGCCGGCTGCAGAGTCTGATTGGCCGAGGCGGCTGCCATCAGGGCATACAGCGGAAATTGGTTGTAGACGCCGTACGTGAGTGCAACGCAAACGCCGATTGCGCCGGCGCACAGGGCCAGCACGACGACCGTCAACTTGGCGCGAAACACAGTCAGCAGACGAGTGAACGGATGACAGATACACAGGTAACGATCGACGGCGATAGCGACCATGATGAACAGCGAGAACGGGATGTTGCAAGTTATCAGAAACTGCACACGCCACCACGCAAACAAAAGAACACTGCCAATTATAGGCTATTACATTCTATTATCCTGTTACCTAGGTAGGCCTACCGAAGCAAGTAAGTGCTGCTTTGCCTGTGTCTGTATCTCTGCCAGATTTCTAAAAAAAAAATTAGAAACGCATTTTAGTGAAAATTTGCACAGTTGTTTCTGATCCAAAAGGTAAAAACAGCTAACATTCTGAGCCAAAATTCGACCTTTATTATGTGCTATTTTCACGTTCAGTGGCATAGCATTACGTTGCCATTATTTGCCAAGTAGCAGCATTATTATAAGTAAGTAAGTAACTAAGTACGCGCATTAGAGATTAATTTTTAACGAACGTTATGCGCTACATAAATTCACGTTTTGCTTACTTGGACTTACTTACTAAAAATGTGAATTTATATAGCGCATCAACGCCATAAAGCTTTTAATGCCAACGGTTTTCGTGATAAGCGGTTTGAGAGCGGCGGTTTGACACTGTAAAGTAAAGCAAACATCTCAGCGGAGGTTTGTGCTCTTCAAGCGCTTCTACCTATATTTGTAACAACAGAAACAGTGGTGTTAGAGCAGGCACATTTCGCACGTGCAGGCATTAAAAATAGTACTATGTACAAAAAAGCACTATAAAACAAAACATGCTATGTTAATGATGACTTGTTTTTATTGACAGCACTAACAGACACACCGCCGTTAAGCGCAATGCACAGTAGCAGTTGACGTGAAATAATAGTTAATAGTCAAAAGCTTAAAAGCTAAAAAAACAGCCCTTATAAAAACAGAGACAAGAGAACACAACATGTGCTAAAGTCCATCCATATACAGTCAGTAAATTTTACTCCCCCACCTGTTCTGACATTTATTTTGCAAAAGCTGAAAAATTTTAGTATGGCGTAGATTGGAATCCAGAATACGGATGTAAAACGCTTAACTTTTTTTCAGTCTAAGAAAAATAAATTTTAAAACACGTTAGAGAGATAAAATTTTCTGACTCACACTGTGTATTTGCAGCAGATGGAAGTAGCCTACATGAAAATACGAAACGTACTGAGATATGAAATAATACAATCGTGTAACTAAAAATACCTGATAGAGTTTGCAGGTGGCGTCGAACTGGACGTGGAAATGTTTGAGTTCCATGTAGACGGTAAAGGGCATAACGACAAGACACGTACTGAAGTCGACAGCAGCGAGAACAACGATGAACAGAGTCGCGACCACCTGCTGGCGACGAGCCCAGAACGCCCACAGGACGGTGGCATTACCGACCATGCCGAGTAGGCTCAGTAGTGAGAGAAACACGCTGACGACATAGCGTGAAGTGGCCGACGCGTCATCCGTCAAGTGCTGCTTCAGCTGATCCTGGAAATATCCCGACTCCATCATCCTCTATGAACAACAACGCACAGCACCCGCCATCACTTTACCGTCCGTCACCTCGATGTGGTGTTTAAGCCCAAACTCTACGTCGTTTCGATGTGTCGTGGACTGGTTGTATATCTCGTGCACAGGACTGAAAAAAACTAGGTTTATAGGCTCTAGGTTTTTCAGGTTTTAATGGTTTAGTGTCCAGCGAACACTGTACACATAATTACGACGCAGGAAAAACAGCTTATACACAGTCATAAGTAAATGACACAATGAAGTGATTTAAGCCTACGTCATTTGACTAAAATATGACTTAAATATGAAATACAATATGATAGGTAATAGATTTTACAACAAACAAAAAAACCTTTAGAAACCTAAAATTGAACTTCTGAGGTTTTCGTGTTTTTTTAAAAAAGGCCTTTAAAACCTAGGTGTTTAAAGATCAATTTTTCCAGCCCTGCGCGGGCACACTTGCGCCGTAGTTATACACACGAACACAGAACGAGTGTAGCAAAAGTTTGGCAAATGTTTCCTGTTTTATTTTACACGTAACCACGTCTAGAACGAAGATTTTAACATACATGTACTACCTTGACGCGACCTAGTATCTGACCGTTCGAGTTGAAAATCTATTACAGATCAGCCAATTTTTACGAAGTTCTCTCCACTAGCTTTTGCGACATAGTGCCAGCAGAACTTGTGACACGGGACGCACGGGTGCACTTGCGTAAAGACAATCAAAAAACGTAATGTTTTGGCCGATATTTGTCGAAAAACAACGCATAAAACATTTTACAGCTGGCATCCACGGCATGTATGTCAGTTCGTTTCCAGTCATTCCAAGCAGCGCTGCATTTTTAAATCGCACTCTCAAAGTATGTAGCGTCCGCCGCGTGTCATAAAAGACCATTAAGCCGTCGACCGCTGAATGGCCATGCCGTAAGAATAGTCGAGCGCGCCCCGATGTTACAAAGCCAGCCAAGTCGGCGGCGTGGCACTCACTCGCGAAGGCCGTACGTAATGCACACCGGCCGTGAAACCGACACGGCAATTCCGCCCCGACCTCCAGGGGCCCACTTGTTTCGCTGTAATCCCGGGCTAGGTCGACGAACCCTTCTCGAAGCATTGTCGGGTACATCGCAAGAAGACGAAGCCATCTGCGTGCCTCAGCAGCGCACGGCACGACTGCAGCTCGTCAAGCCAACCAATAAAGCCCGCTCTAATGACCGACTACGTCCAGGGGCGATAGGCTGTCTCAAAAACCACCTTAGCACAATTAACTGATGAGAAAAGGCAAAAGGCATCGACGTTTTTTACGTTTTTGCACACCGGTCGCAAATGTCATCCCGTCATTCTCGGAGAAAACTAAAGGCGTCGATATTTACAAGAAAAGCACATATTACTAGATCTTAAACGACGATGATAGATACTTTTGAAATGGTCAACTGAGTTTGTTATAAACGTTTCGAACAGTTCTTCTCCAGCGCTTCAATGTACGGTTTACTTCTGCGTAGCCTAACGGTAATAGTTTTACCACAAGCGACGTTGGCGATCGAACTATTAGCGACAGATATAGGCCTACCGCATGTCGGTGCATATCGTTAGACAACCACATGCACCGTCATTCATTAGAATACCATCATGCATGCACCGGTTGCGAAATCGGCCACTACCATTGCTACTGTTGATGCTGAAAAAAGAGACCACTCGTCTTAGCGACGGTAATACCCCGTTTACACGATGAAGCAAACATCAAGCAATTAAAGCATGACGTCGTGCACATGTATTTTGAATACATTTGCTTGATGGTTGCTTGATGTTTGCTTGATTTTTGCCTGATCGTGTAAAAAAAAGTATAAAGAAACATTTAGATTTTCTTAGCGTGTGCTCTGCATGCCGTGCCAGACAACAGCCTCCTCATCAGCCAAGTGTAAGACGGCAAACCGCCGGGTAATTTCATATCTGGACAAGCGTTCACAATATTGTGACGATTCATCGTTACAAATATGTGAGATATGGATGACATAATTCGATGATCGATCGTCACCTCTGATAAATGTGCTAGTAAAATTAGTCAAGTCAAAAGTAAGTCAAGTCAAAATTAGTCCGATTTGGAGCGATGGGAACGGAGAGCTGCCGTCGAGTAATTAGACATTCACTATAAGCTGTCTGCTGTCAGCTTCACTATTCGTGTATTATATCAGACGTGACTGAACACACATTTGCAGCGATTCCTGCAGTTAGCAGTTAGCATTAGCGCGCAATTACACTGTGTCCAAAAAAAACATCCCCGACATTTTCAACTGTATCTTGAAAACCAATTATCAAATTTTAATAATTTTGGCACAAATATTCCTGACACAACTTGCCATTAAATGACCGTTCAGTTTTCCACCTCACCCAATGTATGCTTCTGCACTACTTAGGAAAAGCAGATCAACCGAAATATGCATTAAAATAAACAGAAAACTTGAAAAAACATCCCCAGCATTATCGATCGTACCTCGAATAAAGATTAGCAGATTTT
>Ga0209367_1004943_pt1 | contig 18474 bp, 11 predicted proteins | sample WorMetLIZISLAND2_FD_187412 | JGI IMG/M metagenome (GOLD analysis project Ga0209367, IMG submission 187412) | Marine gutless worms symbiont microbial communities from Max Planck institute for Marine Microbiology, Germany - Olavius geniculatus... ... | reverse complement strand
CTTCGCCCCCTTGGCACCTTCGGCGCCTCGACCTTGCCCCCCCCAACTTCAACTCCGGGATTCGCCTATGTCTGTGTTTCGCACAATTGCGCGTTGACATAAACTAGGTGAGATGGAAAATGATCGCGTGACTATTACATAGGCCTAATGCTATCGTCTTGGCCATCTTTGTGCCAAAAATGGCAAAATTTGTGGAAATTTGACAAAGTTATGACAAAGACAATTTGGCTGTTTTTGAGACATGGTGTAGAAGCGTCGTTAGCTAAAAACATAGACTTTGGTGTGCTTCTGGGAGCATAGCACATCTAGGCTATATTAGGCCTATTGCTTTGGCGATTTGGTCCAGATTAACTACGCTACTGACTATACACTGTACGCATGGTAGTTCACCCTGACCTAGAGGTGACCTAGAAAATTAAATCACCAGTTTCGTACTTTAACTGCATCAAATACTAATTTGAAAAAAAACTACTGAAGTGCTTAGCTGTGAATGTTTCAAATTGATTATTAATGCAATGAAATTAATTCAGTTTTTGGGAGAAAATCGGTTAATATTTGACTGACAGAATAATTAAACTTCGTGGCTTAGGCGACTTTTTACAAAGCTCCATGTAGGTATATAGGTTGTCTAGAAGCGTTCGTTAACGTGCATTTGTAGTGAAGCGGAGTGATATCCGCGGTCGTCTATGCCAGGCACAGCACTGGAAGTGATGGCAGGCGGTGACTGCCAATAGAGGTCGGTCTGAGAAGGTTCGACGCAGTACTTGTCCTCAACGATGATGTGTGGTCCATCTTCGTAGTACTCCAGGTCGTCGATGATGCGCGTCGAACTGTAGCCCTTCAGAATGTCTCCTGAACACGATGCATCACAACGAGCGCAGACTTTGAGCTAGGTCAAGCCTCGAAATAAGTCTGGGTCATGGTCTTGGTCTTGAAAACAGTTATTGTCTGCATCAGTGGGGCAACAGGCAAGATGTGCTCACAAATAACTGCAGTCTTTTTTGTTTTACCACCTACCAGTAGTATAACTTTTTGTTTTATTATAATGTGTTTGTGTGCATTGTCCAAAAAGGCCGTCAATACTGAAATGACCTATGGCCTGTGTCGGGCGGGACGTTAAACCGTACTCACTCCACTCACTCACTGGTTTCATTTTTTCAGCAGAACGGTGCGTCTGCCGTCTCCTCACACGGTAAAATTGGATCAAGACTAGATTGCTAGCGACTGTAGGTCATTCGCTGGATTAGATTTATTACTCCCAAACTCATTGAACTGAACTGGACTGTACGCTTTTAGCTATCGTCGAGGCTGTCCGTCCGTTTATCTGTCTGTCTGTCTGTCTGTCACATTCTGCAGTTCTATCAAAACGGTGCAAGCTTAAGATAATGGAATCTTCACTGTGGGCTGCCACAAAGACTCTAGTTTTCCGTGACAAAATTTCGTGCCGCTAGGTGAAAGGATTTCTCTCGAAAAAGAGCGTCAAAGGTATTCGACCAAAAAATCAAAAAACTTGTTATTTTATAGGTATTGGCTCGTCTAGCGTAACGGTTGCAGACAGGCACAAACTTGCTGCTTATCATAACAAGCACTAGTGACGTGTTTTCCTGGGCTATTAACATCGATGACCTTGATTGACCTTGGACCCTTAAAATACAATGTGTTAGTGATTTGTGATTTTTTTTTGCAACTTTGGGCTGCGGCGTACATACCAAAAGTGAATTACGACGAAATGGCTGACGACAGACCTAAACAACCTGTGCACGAAATTTTTAGCATCGAACGTACATTTTAGCAGTTTAAATTTCGGGCCTTTACTTTTAAAGAGTCCCCCATACGCGGGCGTCAAATATAGATGTGCAATTTCAAAAGTATACGATTTGTGCTAATATCCACTAACTTTGCGCGAAAACGGTTGAAGATAGGCCTAAACATGAACTTCTGCTTATTGTATGACGAGCACTGCATGCTGACGAGCTTTTAAACACTGATTACCTTGAACGACCTTGAAATTCAAAAAAGAAGGTTTCGGTGACTTTCTTGGCGATTTATGGCTACGACGCATATTTCAACCGTGAATTGCACCGAAAGTACTAAGTAGACCAGGACAGCCTGCGCATGGTATTTTCACCATATAGAACGTTTAATTTTAACCATTTGAGTTCTGACCTCCTAGATTCAAGGAGTCCGTACGGAGGCGTCAAACTTGGGTGTTCTTTCAAAATGCATTACTATTTTATTGCACGTTGTACACTCATTCCCCATATTACTTGTTTGGCATAGCAACAGTAATATGGTATAGGCAGACCGTTGTAGGCTGGGCGGTCAATGGAGCCAAGAGTTACTGGATGGATATGTCGACGACGTCGACGGTAAGGTTGACTGGAGCGACCAAAGCGCAGGTCAACGCAACATCCCAGGCATATCTCCGGCTCGTAGCACAGAGTACTGCCGGCCGAGTTCCGGCGACACATGAACAGACAGATGATGAAAACGATCATCAACACGATAACGCTTCCTGCCACTATCCCAGCTATCCACCACGGCGACAGCATCAGATCTGCACAGCACAAAACGGCGTAGGCTACAACCCGTTCTATAGACAAGCGCGAAATTTATGTGTCATTTGGCATCGAGAACTCTCGTAGGCGCATTAGTTCTAAAGGTATGTACAGAGCGACCGAAATGAAATGAAAGCGAAGCGCGCGGCTTTATTTCATCTTTGTTGCTTTGTAGGCCTACGCACTGTTATTCAGTTTAGTATATCTAAGATTTTAGCTACAAAAGGTGATGTACTCAGCCATGCAGACACGAGCAACGGCGACTAGAAAAGCTTTATCACCGACGGTAGAGAGTCGGGTGCGGCTGACGATCAGTGATGAAGACGAGGTGGAACGTAGTCGCTGACGATCCTAGACATATGCCACCTGACAAAGCTCGTGAGTGAGGTATGAAAGTGTAGGCCCCTACGTTGGAGACACTAGGCTTAATCTTGTACACCAAAAATGCACACTTGAGGTCCTCAGTGGAGCTCCATGGTGCAGGCAGGAGCAAAGTGAGTGGTGGAACTTGGAAGATGAGAAGCTAAGCTGAGCTAGGCTGAGCTGAGCGGCGGCGTTCATCACTGACTGGGGCCGTGACAAGAGATGTGATAGAACGCCGGTCAGTGTCGCGCTGCCGTAGTCCAACTGCGAGAGGTTGAGCGACGCCACCAGTGACTGAGAACGAATATCGTGACATTGACCGACGGACAGTCCACAGTTGACGCAGTAGCGCTGTTTTCACGACGTGATACTTCATCGAGACATAGATCACTGTCAATGTATTTCGAAGTCGCTGTTACATTTCATCATCAAAAAACAGAATCTATCTATTTAGTGCACTGATCCGAATCGCAGTGGCTTCAAGGCCATGTTTTAAAAATTCGTCAATCGCTTCTGGCTGAAAAGGTTTGTACTCTAGCTAGCCTGATCGACGTGAAGCTTACCTCCGCGTGGCGGTCTCGGCGACGGCGTGAACCAGTTTGGATCCCACGGATACGGGTTCAAATTCGGGTTCATATTCGGGTTTCGATTTGGGTTCCGATTCGGGTTTCGATTCGCCATCGTCTACAATAGACACAAAGTATCGTGTAGTTACGCGCAATTTTATAGTTGAAAACAGATTAAAACATAAAATAATCGAATAAACTAACGATCATGGACATTTTGTGATGACATTAAGAAATTTTGACAGAATATTTAAACTTTTTAATTTTAACGAGTGCGTCGACGTAATTACGCTAACGAGCAGAACGTATAAGCGCGTACTAACTAACCGTACTAGCTAGCGGTCTATCCGTTAGTCTCCGTCTGTCTGTCTGTCACGTCCTGGTACTAAACCAAGCCCAACAGTGCGGTTTCTATCGTGCGATAGCACTGGGTCTTATTTTCTGTAACATAATTTCGTGTCACTTGATGGGGCGATTCTCTTAGAACGAGAGCGTCAAAGAGGCTACCCCCAATTAAAAAGTCATTTTACCGCACATACTTGTTGCTTATCAAAACAAGCACTGCTGACGAGCTTTCCGGGGGTACCACCATCGATGACCTTGAGCGGCCTCGAAATCTAGAACAACGTTGCACGATTTCAGGAGGCGACGCATACTTTTAAGACTAAATTGCGCCAAAATTACTAGAGATGGACCAAGACAACAGGCAATATCAGAAAACGTACCGGTAGACTTTAACAATTTTGTTTCGGTCCCCGGTTGGCCTATGTTTAATAAGTCCTCGATACGGAACGTTAAATTTCAACACCCATTCAAAACGTGCGGTTTCTGCTATCACTGCTGTCGCGCGTCTCATGAGCATTATAGCTCAATTTTGCTGTTTTATTATCCGACGGAATGTTTTGTATTTCTTGGAGCTGTTTATGCCCAACAAACCATTCCGGTTTAATTTCGTTAAACTGATATTTTACAGCGTAACCTAACGTCTACATAGGCTGAGTTTCAGTTTAACATTTTACATTTAGCCCTACTGCATACACGTTTAAAATTTTAGGCGTTAATTGACACTTATATAGATGTAAACGACTTGTCCCTATATGAGCACCCTTTTAGGTGTAAATATAACCTACTGAAAAGGTGTGTAACAACACCAATTTACAAAGGTGTTAAATAACACCAAGTTGCAAAGTGTATATAGGCCTAGGCCTATAGACCTACACCTATTTATGTGTACGTGAACATTTGTTAAAAGCTGTATATGCCTAAGCCAAACAGCAGACTGCAATTTCTTATCGATATAAAACTAACGTCGTACGGCGGTATACAGATTTTGTGAAGCTCAGTTGTCGATCATTCCCATACGACTGCTCAGAGTTACGTTGACAACCTTCTCTGGCCGAACTATAGGCTACGTCCAACAGAATGTGCTGTTTAATCTTCGGTCGATCGTATATTTCGATGCCTCGGTTGGGTTAGCTCGCCATTAGCATACAGTTCACGTATTGTATACGATCTAGTCAATCGTCAAGTTTCTAGTCCATCAATACTACAGTTTTCTTCTATATCGAACGCGTTTTCTTGTCGCAAAATTGCACGATCGAGCGACGCCCTGAGCGTTCCGCATCGGTTGGCGCGAAAGCCACCGGCTCAGCATGCAGCGCAAGGCGCCTATCTATCTGCAGCGCTATAATACGTGACATTGTACAACGTATATAGGGCCTACACTATAGTTGAACAACAGCAGGCAACAACGTATGCAAACAAAAGAACAAACGTTACTAATAATTAGAAAAAAAACTAATGGCTCAACTTACGTTTCATAGCCTATAGTAACCTGCTTGGTATGTTACGCGGAAAGTTCAGCGACACTGCCATTGCGATCGCTCCATTCTGTGCCATACGTTTGAATTTAAGTTGAAATCTAAAATACGAAAACACAATTAAAATGTGTTCAATAAAAACGTTGCTAACAATATGATCCCATTTAAAATCATTGTTTGCGCTATTGATCAACGTACTTAACGCTAAGCTTACAGAAGTTACAGTTAAAGACTATAGGCGTATGCTACGTAATCGATTGAGCACAAAAAATAAACAAAAATTTGTTGAGAAAAATCAGAAAGAGTTTTCCGTTAAAATGTTTACATAATTACTGTACGTCTTTATTGCCGACGTATTGTTTAAACAAAATACAATGGCAAAGTACAATAAAAATATGCGTTAAAATAAATACGATACGTATTTTATTGCAAAGTAGACCTAAACTTCGTAAAATAGGCGTCTACGTTTTTACATTCTCGGCGCCAATGACCATAACATGCCAAAATCTCCGTGGTTTTTGTCAACGAATAAGGAATATGGAAAGCCTCAGTTTTCTCCCAAAAGCACCAGAATCTGGCATGACAAAATGTACCAAAATGTATATTAAATTTTAAAAATAATTCTAGGTTAATATGGTACCCGACATGTCCGCTTAAACCTACTGAAGATCGAACGTTCGATCCAAACTTCGAAAATAAAAATATCGAAAGATATAAATCAATAGTAGGCTCTGCGGAGAGGAGACAGACAGAAAGAAAGAGTAGAAACTGATAATGACTTGTGGGAAATTATATGGACTTTGCCTCGTGACGAAATCTTTGATACGACGATGCTGTGCATCAGCTGAGAATTATTGATGATCGTCAACATAGCGTGCAGAAATTTAGTTCGGGGTAAGAATCATCCGAGTTTTTGCACCAGTCTGTGCGCCAGTTTACATTAACTAAAGTGCGGTAGCTTAGTAGTTCCCTAATGGCCGTATAAGCTTGAGCGTAATTGTTTCATGTATGCTGACTACAGCGAATTGATTCGAATTTCGTGCACTGACTTTAGTCCACAAATTTACGTCATCTCAATCCACGCAGGTGCACGCGATGCTTCTATGGGCAAGCGCGCGCATCGAATGTGTCCGTATGTCGTGCAAATACTGCAGGGTGGCGACTGTCGTGCTAAAGACGCCAGCCGACCAGGCGTACGAATAATATGCCGAACACGATGACGCCCTATACAGCCTATTAGTTGTGCAACTACATACTACAATGACTATACACAGCACGTACGCCATGCATGCAATACAGATAACAACGACGACGAAGACGACCGACGATGTACGACGTAGGCCTACGAATGTCTTTTCAGTCTCAGTTTGTCATACACCAGTGACCGTGTTTTGTGTCGGTTGTGTCTTGCTTAAGACTGGGCCTATATAGGCTAGCATAGCTGCCAAGGTTCAGAAGTTGAAATGCGTGAGATCAAATCTAGTCCCCCACCCCCTGCTCTCTTTTCTTTCTCTTCATTTTTTCTAGTTTTTTTCTCCCTTTTTCGTTTCCGCCTTCACTTCGTTTTTCCTCTCGTTTTCTACTCGCGATAGCATGTATGCCTAGGCCTACTGCTATAGCGAGTCTTAGCCATCGCAATTTTGTCTGTTTGTTCGTCATACGGGTGAATCCGTCAAAACGGTGCAAGCTAAGATCACAAAATCTTTACTGTCCGTTGTCTGGAAGACCTTTCAGGTGCCGTGAAGATTTTCCATTAGCCTAATTCAAAAAGGGTCACCTTGAACTGAAGCACGAAATGAAAGGGTGTAGGGAAAATTTGCAATTTTTGGCCAATAAGTGGCTGGATCTCAGAAACGGTGCAAGACAGGACAAAGGTTACTATTAATCACTAATAGGAAGTCGCATAGGGCCAACGTTTTACACCAAAAGCAATTACATTGGATGATCTTTAATTGAGCGCCAAAATAAAAGTTTATTAAATTTTTGTGCGATTTTGGGCTGTGACGCACATTTCAAGAACGAATTGCGCCAAAAGTACTATAGATAGATCAGGAAGCTTGCAATATATGGGATTTTCAGCATTCAACGTATGGTAGTTTTCATTAGTTTAAATTATGGCCTTCTGCGGCAAACTCATGTACCTTTTCGAAATGCGCGCTTGCCGCTGAAACGGTAGCTGATGCGCGAGACCTGTTACGCCCTTTAGCGACTGTCTATGCAACGCTATAAATAATATAATAATTCATAACCTTCATAATCATCAGAGTTTCGAATGTTGATTGCTAAGATCGGTGAGCTTAGATTGGTTCGCAATGGGTCTTCTAAAATCCGGTTTGAGTTTCTGTAATGGCCAGGGATAAATAAATATATATTCCCTGGTAATGGCTCAAGCACGTGGGCCAGTTGTGATATACAGGGTGGCTCAAAATAAAATACTCCAGAGAGCAGCAAACTGCAGTAAAACGCGAAAACGATCGACAGAACGTACGTAATAGCCTAGCCTATTGGTCGTAAGGGGCGGAGGTGCTGCTGTTCTACGTTACATATTTATTGTGTCGTCTAATTAATATTCATGAATTGCTCATCAGCCGGCACGGCTCGGCTTCAGCGGCTGCGATCAGTCAGCTGCTGCAGCAGCAGCGCCAGGCAGCAGCAGCAGCTGAGTCTTAGACGATATTTTTGTTGTCTCAGAATAGGTCTCTTCAATTGAACGAATGTCGCCGTGAAGGTTGGAATTGTTGGTCAATGTTGAGGTGGTTTTAGGGATCTCCGAGCGGAGGCGAGGCCGGTGAAAGAATGGCGGCGGCGGACGAGTGCAATATCAAGGTGATCTGCCGCGTCCGGCCGCTCAACGAGTCTGAGGAGAAAGCCGGCAGCAAATTCGTGCTCAAATTTCCCACAGACGACTCCGTTTCGGTCGCGGTGAGCATAATATACGGACATGGTCGTTCGTAATAGTAGTCTTTTATCAGAATTATTTTGTAAATAGGACGTTTGTGTGTGTGCGTGCGTGCGTGTGTGTGTACACATGACGTCATGCTCCGGTGCGTCAGACAGGATTGCATAATAATTAGCATAAATTACCACCAGAGCAGTCTGACCATGATGCGGTTGATGTGAGTGATGTCTGCTGCATTACTGAGCACCTGCCTGATTTGTCTAATTGACTGGCCACTGCGACTAGGCAAACATTGTGATCTTGTATTACATGTAGTGCTGACAAAGTATTAATTTTTACTGCATGCGCTGACACGTTAATTAACGCATCATTATATTGTTGAAGTTGTATTTGGACTACATCGAGAGGGTGACTGGAATGATGACGGATGAACTCGTGGCTGTGTCGCAGGACCGTGAGAGTACAGATGGAATGACAACAAAAACAATTGTTAATTACTTGAATATTATTCCATCATCAAATAACTGCCGTTTAGTGGAATATTAGAACTCCTGCCTCGTGGAATTGAGTAAATTCACCCATGTGCATTAATTTTTTAACGCGTGTTAATTCTTTAATGCGTTAATTTTAGTTTCATTGTTTGAGACAACAGTAAGTGAAATTTCAATCTTTTTACTTCACTTGTGGTGTCTCTGTTCGGCCTTTTTCAACTAACTGTTTGATTTCAAATATGTTTGCAAATTAGATATAGTTGCTAATTGGCATTTCTTTGGATAGTCAGTCTGTAATTATGTTTATTTGTTGTTTATGTGCTTATTTATCATGAAGGAAGAGAAGAGTAGACAGACCAACTTCATGCACAAGAAGCAACACTCTGCAGACCAGGGTTGAGAGGGGAGCTTTAACACTGGCCCCTGCAAAAATCTGGGGTGTCAGCTGATCAAACGGGAGAAATCCGTTCGCTCAGAATTGTGGCAGTTGAATGGATCTCTTAAATACATATGTTCCTCTATGCATTTTATAGTCAAGCAGTGTTTGAATTGCCAGAGGGTTGGAGGGGGTTTGAACCTTTGGGGGTGGTTAAACCCCCCCAACTGTTTTCTCAACTCTCTTAACATACTGTCGAATTATGTTCTGGGAGGTTAGCTATATATTATATACGTAGGATTTACATTATAATTGTGGTCGGGCTCTGACGGTCGAAAAGTTCAACCCCCTAGCTAATTTTTCACAATTCAAACACTGTAGTCATGTTAAAAATTTGCTGAGAAGTTATTTGTTTATTATCACTAATCACAGTTGTTATTGTGGCTTGTAATTGACTTGTTGGTTACACAGTCTTACTGTTGAATGTGACTTTTTTGTTTGTTCTTTCAGGGCAAAATCTATGTTTATGATCGTGTCTTTAAAGCTAACTCTGCACAAGAAACAGTCTACGCTATTACAGCAAAGCCCATTGTTAAAGGTAGCTTTTTGCACAGAAGTCCATTTATAACAGTACATTATATTTCTAGAATTACAAGTTTCCGTGTAAATTAAACAGAAGTGTGAATTTAGAACATTTATTTTTAGTCACGTTAACAGCTAAGTGTATACAAGCTGAAACTGATTGTCGTCATTTTGGCTGTTTCCTGGAGGCACTTTTCTTGTTATAGTAGTGTACCCTGCATTTTAGTGGCTTTCTACAGTAATGTGCTATACTCATATAAACTTATTTGTTTATTTACATTATGTTGGTGTGATATTGTGAATAGATGTGCTCTCCGGCTACAATGGAACAATCTTTGCCTACGGACAGACATCTAGTGGAAAAACGCACACAATGGAGGTTTGTGTACCTGACATTACACTGTGCCAGAAAAAAAGTAACCCCCTAGACATTGTACAATAAAAGTTTCAAATCTAAATGAATTCAAATAAAATTTCATGCAATTAATCCCCAATAAATTGCTAAAGAGATCACCAAATTTTATTTTAAAATATTATTTCTGAGCGGAGTTACAAATTGTTGAATATCGATAACAAAATATCATTGTTACCAGTATGGCGTTACATTAGTAAAACCTGCAGTTAATGTACATTTTCGTAACTTCAACAAAAAATACCTGATTCTACCAACATTTCTTGTCAACAATGCACTATTTGTTGGCAATGAAAGTGCAAAATTTCAAGTAAATTTGCCAAATCAAACAATAGTTAGAGCAACTTTTGTTAGGTCCCCCCGAAACACTTGTTTCAGGTCTTTTGTTTCTGACGTAATCCACAACAACCTGAAACTGAAGCGTTTTTGGGTCACCTCACATAAACCACTGTAACTATTGTTTGCTTCAGTGGATTTGACTGAAATTTGGCACTTTGATTGCAAATGGACGGTGCATTAATTTCACTAAAACCGGATGTTTTTTGTTAAAGTTACAAAATTGTATGGTAACCATGGAGTTTACTTATGTAACACCATATTGGTAACAGAGATATTTTGTTATTGATATTCAACAATTAATAACTCCGCTATAAAACTATTTTTGAACAAAATTTGGTGATCTTTTCAGTAATTTATTGGAAATTAATTGTACAAATTTCTTAAAAAATTCGTTTAGATTTGACATTTTTATTGTATGATGTCTAGGGGGGTTACTTTTTTTCCGGACACAGTGTAGAAGCTTGAGAATTTTTTTTAGTTGCATCGTATGAAATAGGGGCAAAATAATGATTTTTATTCACTGGTTGGTTTTGAAAAGTTTTGATTTGGAGCAGCAGTTTTTGTGTTGAATGTTGTTATGTGAGTATCTGCTATTGCACTGTGTAGCTGAGTCAATGTGCTGTTTATGTGTTTTTGACTGATTGCATTAGTGTTGTGTGTGTGAATGATTGGCAGGGAATTCTTGGTGACGCGGACATGCAAGGAATCATACCACGCATTATCGGTGATATTTTCAGCTACATCTATCAGATGGACGAAAATCTGGAATTCCACATCAAGGTCTTGGCAAATTTGTTTTCTTGTTTTTATTTGCAAAATCATATAATTCTCTTATTGCTTCTGTCTTTGCTGTGGCATAGAATTGGCAAATTAATATATAGTTTTAAAATATTAAATATAACTTGCAGGTCTCTTTTGCATTGTGTATGAATAACTGTTTTTGCTACACAAGTAGTGATACAGTTTTACCACTAGCATACTGGTAACTGTCCTGCAGTTTAGAGATAACAAAATTAGCAGTATATGAGAGTTTGAGTTGGTAATAATTTTAGTTCAGCTTACCAGTACCAGTTCTCCTATGTTTTATACATTTATCATTTCCGCTGACGTTATTTCTGTGGAGAACTGACAACATCCTAGAGGCAATAGTTGAGCATCTTAGTGTGATGTTTTTTTTGGAAGGGGGGTTGGTTTTGAACAACATACCATTAATTCTTTCTTGGGAACATTAGTGAATTATTTTTTTTTGATTTTTTGCAATATATTCTGGGATGCATGTAAATATTTTCTAGTGCTTTTATGATGTTTTGGTTGGATGATGGGAAGGGGATACTGCAAACAGTAAGTACTGATGCAACAACAATGGAAAAGTTTACGTTTGGTTACTGGCCTAACATGCTGTGATGCTGGACAAAGGCTCTACATGTACCATAAGATAAAGCTATTTTGCAAGGAGTATTATATGTGTCGTTTTATTCAGTTATTTGCATGTTTTTACGTGAACATTGTTTATTTGTGCAGGTGTCGTACTTTGAGATATACATGGACAAGATTCGAGACTTGCTTGATGGTGAGTTTAAATATTTTCTGCTTAATTACCGTAGTAAAATTTTTGTTTTTTGTGCAGCTTTATTCTGTTTGTGGACGGGGATGTCTGTAGTATGCTACTTACTGTTCATTATCTTTATTTATGTGAACACCAGAAACTTTATAAGATAGAGAATTAAACTTGTATTCTGTTGATTGCATGAAATATTACAGGTAATGTGAACTCGTCAATTTCTTTGCATTGATATGTTTCAGTTTCAAAAACCAACCTGTCTGTCCATGAAGACAAAAATCGTGTTCCGTATGTGAAGGTTTGTACAGTGTTAGTATTAAAGAGGTTGAATAAGGTTAGATGTTAAGAGGACAAGCTTGATTATTGAGGCTAAAGAGTTAAATCAACTTAACTCTTAAGTCTAAGTTACCTATATAAACTCTGAATTTGTATACCTTAGTATGGACTATATGTCTTGTTGACTCTAAACTGATGAGTACTGGTAGCTGAAATGTGAAAACTTTTTAGGTATATATCATCATGAAATAATTACTTTATTAATTTAGTTTTCACTAGTTTTTTCAGTGTTTCGTTTTCAGTAAGTGATGAACAAATACATATGTTATGTGTAATTTAGTGAAAAGCTGAATTTTCTGCAGTTGTTTTTGAGTGAGTAAGCAGGTGACATTGGACTTTTTATGCAGAATGGTGTGAATGGCGTTATTATTCTAGGGTGCTACTGAGAGGTTTGTGTCAAGTCCTGAAGAAGTGATGGAAGTCATTGACGAGGGAAAAGCTAATCGTCATGTTGCTGTTACTAGTATGTGATTCAGTGCTATTTGGTACCGGTACTAGATTATTTTAGTATGTCTGCTATTTGCTGCATCTTGATGGATACTGTATGTTTCATATTCCAGCATTGTGTCACTGCGATGTCTTTGGCATAAAAGCATATTTTAGCCGTATGACATGTTGGCCAAATGATATACTTAGTTTTCTTTGGGCAATTACTGAACAATCTTTAGTTTTCCACCACATTAACCTGTGTTATGTTCTGTAGTGTTATTTGTGTGCAGCTTTACTTAAGTAGGTAAAAGCATCTTCTTCAGTGGCTACTAATGGAAATATTTGTAATGCTGTTTTTCACTTTTATTTAACTGGCCATTTTTGGAGTTTTTTAAGCTTAGGTCGTGTCCCCAATGAGCAAGTTTTAGAGAATTAGGAAGGCAGGACATTTGCCACTGCGTCCAAGGACTGATTAATATGCTGCTGCAGCTGCTGATGCTGTTTTGTTTCTCCACCCAATTGTTACATACTTGCTCCACAAATTGGGCATTAATGTCTAACATCTGTGAACAGGTAGGCTATCTTGGTAGATGTACATGTTTTATATTTAGCATAGTATTTTTTTATTCAGCTATTGGCTGCAACTCGAAATAAGATGTTTCATTCATAACCAACCACCATGGTCAACTCATCCTTTCATCCATCTGAGGTAAGTAAATCAAGTACCAGCCTGTCTGGCTGGACTTATGGTGGGGGCACCTGTTTTGGGTGACAGATTCCATACGACAGTTGACACTCTGTGTAGGTCTGAGATGGGTTTTCATGAAGAGCTGTAATGTGGTTTTGTTGGTTGTAGACATGAACGAACATTCTTCGCGCAGTCACTCGGTGTTCCTCATTAACGTCAAGCAAGAGAACATCGAGACACAAAAGAAGCTGAGTGGCAAACTATATCTTGTTGATCTTGCAGGCAGTGAGAAGGTTGGCACTTTGATGCCTTGACTCTGTCACTTTTGTCTCTCTCTCTCTCTCTCTCTCTCTCTCTGTGTATTCAGTGATGAAATTTTGGAGTGTTTAGATCAGGTCAGTTTGCCAGAATTTTGTCTGTTTCAGAGTGTGGTCTGAAAGTCATTCCATTAATTTCTTCTCATAAATTTGTGAAATACTGAATGGACTTTCATATTTTGTCATGTCACACAATAAACTAGAAGTAGAGAATTGATTCCGATAAAATGCTCTCCCCCTTGCAAAATTAAATATTACCATTAACATTTTTTTGTATTGCTTGCAATATACTATTGTGTGGTTCTGTAAGTTGATGTAATGTTTTAGGAATAATTGTACTAATTTGTGGCATTTTTTGTCAGGTGAGTAAAACTGGCGCTGAAGGTGCTCGGCTTGACGAGGCAAAGAACATAAACATGAGTTTATCCGCTCTCGGCAACGTGATCGCTGCTCTGGCAGATGGAAATGTAAGTTGTTTTTTATCTATTTGTTGCAGTCTGAAGATAACATTCAGTTGTATTTCTTTTTTATGTCTTCGTGTTGTTGCACTGTATCTAAAAATACAGCTGTGTTTAAAGCTGTGTCAGTTTTATTAAAATTTGGCCTGGAGCCACGTTTGGCTTGATTTGTGGAGGTAAATCCAGCCAAAGTCACATTTGCTGGTGTGCAGCCATAGATGAGAAATTTGAAGTTTGGTTTACCGTACTCTTTCCAATCAGCAGTCATTTGCTGACATGTGACCCCTGTAAACACAGTGATGTGGTAAACACTGGACAGTTGACTGGTGGTAGAAGCTACAAGAGTTGCATGCTAGTTTATTTTACCTGTTTGACTCCAGTTAATTCCAAGTAAATAACCACAACCAACAAAACACGCATTACTCAGGGTGTGTACAGCTTTTCACGGGAACCCATCTTATAGCGTCCATCACCCTATGCTCCCTGATTCTTTCTGAGACTTTGGCGCTTCATAAATCATTTACTTACTTACTTACTTACTTATATCTGTAGGCATATTCATAGTGTGAACGTATTGTGCTTTGTCGCTGTGTTTTGCAGACATATGTTCCGTATCGTGACAGCAAGTTGACGCGCATCCTGCAAGAGAGTCTGGGTGGCAATGCACGCACCACGATGGTGATATGCTGCTCTCCTGCATCGTATAATGAGACTGAGACTAAGTCAACACTGCTGTTTGGACAAAGGTATCAGCACAAAGGCTGGCATTATACTTAAATTGTTTTTCGCAACTTAGTTACTGTATTTAGTTGAGTTAGCATTCAGAATTACAGTTGTGTTTCAAGAGTACATGAACCCATAGCAATTCCTTATTCATTTGGTGTATGAGACTGCTTACTCTATAGGACAGCAGCAGTAATGCCAGTTGGAAGTATTGGTTGTAAAGCGATTACCTAAAAATTGTGATTTGTTTGATATTATGTTTATATTATTGAAGGATATTAGAATAGATGCCAGTGTAGTTACTTTGTGTAAGTTGAGTGGTGAAAAATTATGCTGAAATAGGAGAAGCAGTCATTGGATTTTGACCCATAAAGAACTTTTTTTCTGTGAACCCTGGGTCACTGTTCTAAATGTCATCAAAATCCATTCCGTAAATTTTGAATAATCTCGATTTATAAGTTTTTACATATGACAGCACGTAGTGCTAAATGTGTCTTAGCCATCTTTGAGGCATCTGTCCATTCGTCTATCTCACTGTGGTATTGTGTCAGAACGATGCAAGCTAGGATCACAGGATCATGAGATCTTCACCGTGGGCTGCTGCAAGGACTCTAGTTTATTGTGACAAAATTTCATGCCCATGGGTGAGGGGGTTTTTCTCGAACAAGGGTGTCAAAGAGGGGTACCCCCTCTAAAAAGACATTATTTTGTTGCTATTGGCTTTTGTAGTGTGAAAACAGTTCCAGATAGGTACAGACTTGCTGCAAGCACTGGTGACGGGCTTTTTAGATTGTCAACATCGATGTACGACTTTGAACCCCCAAAAGAGGGGTTTTGTTGAATTTGTTTGCGATGTTTGGCTGCAGCGCGCATTTCAACAGTGAATTGCGATGAAATGGCTGGAGATAGACCAAGACAACCCGTGTATGTAATTTTTAGCATTTAATGTAGATTTTAGCTGTCCCAAGTCCCGACTCCCTAGGTTCAAGGAGGCCTGCACAGATTTGCATCAAAGACGGCTACCCTGCTAAAAAGTGGTTATTTTACCACTATTGGCTAGTGTAGCATAAAAATGGTTGCAGATGGGCACAAACATGCTGCTTATCATAACAAGCAATAGTGACAAGCTTTATAGTGGTGTTAACATCAATGACCTTGAATGACTTTGAACCGCAAAACTAGGTGGTTTTAGTGTTTTTTTGCAATTTGTGGCTGCAGGGCATGCAGATTTCAAGAGTGAATTGCGATAAAATGGATAGAGGTAGAACTCGACAACCTGCAAACAGGAACTGCTAGGCTGTTGCACGTCTCATGAGCTTTGCTCAAATTACTTGTAAGTTAATCTCGTGAGCATCTGTGTGCATGGGTGCAGAGCGAAGACGATCAAGAACTCAGTGGTGGTGAATGAGGAACTGACGGCCGAGGAGTGGAAACGACGCTTTGAGAAAGAGCGTGACAAGAACACACGACTGAAGGGCGTCATTGAACGCTATGAGGCTGAGCTAGCAAAGTGGAGAGCTGGTCAGTGTGCCTTGGAGTTCTAGACACTGATGGCATTTGTATTGCATTGACGCAATCCAGCCTTTTGGCTGCAACACAAATTAACATTCATTTTATTATTTCATGTTGTTCTGTTTTAGTGATCAGAGAAACAGTGATTGTGATGTAGTCTAAAAACAAAATTAGCTTTTACTTTAGAAATGCTATTGTGTTTGGTTTTACAATCATGATAATCAAAATACATGGTTGCTTTTATAGGGGAACCATTTAGCCAAATTTAGATATGCTCGAGGACTGTCATAATGGTAGTAATGATAGTGTAGCTTGCTTGGAATCTGTTACCAGCTGATATCTGCCATATTGCCTGATTCACAACTTTTTAGCAGCATCTCAAAACATTTTTATTTAATGAACGCATATGGACATTTGAACCTGTATTTCATATTGTATTTTAGGGTTAATATTACATTCTTTAGGCTTAGTTATTGTTAAGCACTGCTGTGCATCCAGTTGATGCTTGTTGGCTTAGTAGTGTAATAGTTAGGACGTGTTTTTGACTTCCAGCTGGATTGTAATCAGGGGCCAAATTTTCAAAACTTTCCTAATATATTTTCCAAAGATCTTTTTATTTCAGATGATTTTGGAATTTCAAAGAAGTTTTTTTTGTTGAAATTTTCGACAGCTTTCTTTGCGTTTCTAAAGAACTTTTTTTTCGTATCTTCCTGAACTAGTTAACCAGTCAGATGTGCTTATACCGACCATGTGATGTAATCAAAACTTCTTTGGAAAACTTCTTATCTTAGCACGTCCACAGGAAATGCGTTTTATGCACCGCTTCGTTTTTTAAGTTGACCAAACGTCAATTTTCTTTACTTACTCATTGTTGATTTTAACACAGCATTACACAAATAACCTATGACGTCTAAGCTAAGTGTCAACATTGTGTATTTTTTTGCAAATTTCATTTTATTACACAGCTTTCTCTGTGTAGGACAAGGTTAGTGCTTTCCTGTATATTTGCCTAAATTCTTCCTAAGAAGTTTCCAAAGAGGTTTTGAAAATTGCGCACCCTTTCTTAAAATCTTCTTTGGAAGATCTTCTCAAATTCTTTCAAAGGCATTTTCTAAAGAAGTTTCGAAAATCCATATATTTTCTTTGGAAAAGAAGTCTTCCAAATATCTTCCTAAGAAGTTTTGAAAATTTGGCCCCAGGTGCTTAGTACTTGGATGGGTGACTGTCTGTGCACAGGTGAACCATTTTGGTATATATAAAACACCTAAGCCAACTCCTCGAACTCAGCCTTCCTTCCCTTCAGGTTTGTTAAATTTAGTACCAGCCTCTCTGGCTCGGGTTGTAGCAGGGTGCATTTACCTGTGTTGGGTGGCTGGCAATACTGTGATTCCATATGGCAGGTGATGTTCTGTAGCTCTAAAATTGATTTCTATGAAGAGCTATATCATTTAGCCATTTTACTATCCATGTAGGTGAATCGGTGCCTGAGAGTGAGCGTATGATTGAGAAGGAGTTCTTGAGCGCTGCTGATGCTCTGAGCGCATCAAGCTCAACTCACAATCTGCCGAGCATTGCTCAGTCGGTGCTCGGTCCACGTGGAGGTGTGTCTGACGAGGAACGTCTCACCTGGGAGCAGGAACGACAGAAACTTTACCTGCAGCTCGACGACAAGGTGAGTTGATGAACACCTGTCACGTCATTTCGCTTTATCGCAGTCGCTGATAGGATAATACGTTGTTAGCACTGAAAAACTGGCAGGGTAGTTTAATCTAGTGTAATAACTAAAACTGTCCTGAATGGAACAGAAATGAGAAAATGGCACAGATGTCGGTATGTTTGCTGAGCAGTGTACCCATAATGTACGCTATCATTCTTTTGCTAGGCGTGTTGTTGGCCCCTGGAATAGACTCCCGGCCCATGCTGATTTTCCTTTCTCGTTAGGTTCAAGGCTTTTCTTAATCGTACTGATTTGTCTAATTTTCTGTTATATTGTGTTGATTAGGGTAGATGTTAGTGTTCCTTCTGGAGCCTTTCTATCCTTGGC
>Ga0209367_1004942_pt1 | contig 18476 bp, 12 predicted proteins | sample WorMetLIZISLAND2_FD_187412 | JGI IMG/M metagenome (GOLD analysis project Ga0209367, IMG submission 187412) | Marine gutless worms symbiont microbial communities from Max Planck institute for Marine Microbiology, Germany - Olavius geniculatus... ... | reverse complement strand
ATTGGTTTACCATCTACACTAAAACACGGAAAATTATTACACACTACTTTAGACTTGTCCTTAGGATTAAAAACCATACAAACTGTTTTGTTAACATTACAACACAAATCAAGCAACATACAATGCCTCAGGAATTCTGGATTTAGATCATGAACAGCAATATCATGATATGGCCTGTAAACTAATCACCGGTGGCAATTGTCCCTTCCCCCTCTCCCAGTTTCAGTCCGTCAGAAAGTTTTCTTCCATCAGTACACAATTTGGGGCTGAAAATCCCCATTCTGGGGGAATTTATGGACACAATTGAAATTTTGAATACCCGTAATTCTTTTGTCGGAAATTTGCAACTTTCTGCCCACCTACTTTTGTAACCCACTATGCTGCTGCTGTTTGCCTTGAAACTTTCATATTAGTATCAGATGGGAAGGCGCTAAGCTAGATCTACCTCAAGAATCACCATTGAAACGACGTGTGTGTTTGTTTATGGGTGCCTGTGTTTCAGGTGTGGCTCGGTAGTCTAACGGTAACGTGTCGGACTTGTAATCTTGAGGTAACTCAGAGGCGCAGGTTCGATTCCGCACCGGGACACTGCCGGGTAACGACCTTAGGCAAGTTGTTCACACACATGTGCCTCTGTCACCAAGCAGTATAATTTGGTACAGGCTTCACCGCTGGGACGTAAACAGGCAACCGCGCGATACACTGGCCCCGTATCCGTGGTCTCGCAGTGTAAAAACTGGTGTCTGGCTGAGGGCCTTAGGAAACGGAGATCAGCGCCACCCTAGGCTCGGGAAGGACTTTACGTTTTTTACGTGTTTCAGGTAGCAAGGTAGCAATGAAGTGAAATGTGCTGTGTGTATGCTTTGCAGTCGGCAACGAGTCATCAGGAAGTCGGCTCCATGCCTAGCTGTCCGTCGTCATCCGGTGGCAGTCAGACGGCGTCCGGTGTCGCGGTGATTCCAGACACACAGAGGACTAGCAACAGCTCGTCAGTGTTTCAGCACCTGTCGCTGGCCAGTCTGGTGACGGGACGTCGCAGGCCTCAGTCGGCCGGCAGTCAAGGTCGTAAGTCAAGGTCACGACCATTCTCGGGCAGGTTTCAGAACGATGATCAGACACTGTCCACCACTGGACCCGAGCATGCTGTTCGACTCGCTCCAGCCACACCCATCAGGTGACATAGCCAGCAACGAGCATCTTTAACTACAGTACTTATTCATTACTAGTTGTAATTGCTGGCAGTTAGAACATCGTTATGACTACTGAGTAGTAGATGCTGACGATTATTTTTAATAGTTAGTTTTACAATATTAACGATAAATTAATCATTAGTTTCAATTAGCAAATTTTTAGTAATCGAGCTGTAAACTCTCACAGATGCTCTGGGGCTCTGTTACACTGTTAAATACAGCCTTGTAGACAGACTAATGTGTTGACTTTTCGAGAAAAAGTGGATGTTTAAGATGATTTCAGAATCAGATGATTGTCATTATGTCATTGTGTTTATTTTATAGTCCTAATGTTTTTAATGTGACGTAGTCAAAATTGTTAAAGTTAAAATTGTATTAATCATTTTTACTCCTCGCGTGCTACGTTCCTAACGTAGCGAAGACGAGTATATAAGATCAGTGTAATATTGAGGACTGACCGACGACCGACCAACGACCGACCTCTGTTCCAGGAAGAGCTTTCCTGGAAGAACGTCAAATGACCATATCTCCATAATGGTGCTAGATAGACGCGTGGTCACTATGGACCTCCGATAGGAAGTCGAGCTTTGGGAGTCGAATGGTCACGTGACCGATGACGTCATTTGCGATGTGAAAAGAAAGGAACTAAAAAGTAGTCAAAAAGAATACAGGAGAAAATAATGCCTGCAAGGAGTACATTAGATTGGTCGCAGTCTAGAATATTTCTTGTTATAATTGCTTTGAACGATTAATCGTGTGAACTGAGGTTGCTGTTAGACTAGTTGGATGTGTTGGTGTGTGGTTGAAGGGTTGACTCATTGAGGTCTCATGATGACAGGAAGCCGGCACTAGACGCTGAGCTGCACAATGCTGTCTGGTACCAACCAGGACTTCTCAGGTACTGACAACTGTTTATTTAATGTTATATTCAAAATGATATGGCACATTGTTATTCATTCTGGCAGTTGTTATGCACTTGAAGTCAGTTGTTCATGTTGCTGTTGTGGGACTCATTTTCAGTCGCCTCTGTCTAAACGTTGGCACTAATAAATCTGTCTGTGTTCCTTGTTTATGTTGTATTTATGTTTTTTTACTCATTGGCTTTGAACCTGCCATTGAATAGGCGAATGAATGAGAATTAATGCACGTACATTTCTGCTATGAATTAATGATTTGAGGTTGTTTTGGGTGATGACAACTGTTGTTTCACCATGTACAGGGAGGTGACTTTGGAGGTCTTATCGCAGCAAGACATCGGGTCATTCCTGGTCCGTGACAGCACCACTCATCCCGGTTGCTATGCTCTGTCGGTCAAAGTCCCAAAATACGACAATCCTTCGGGCATATCACATTACCTCATCACCAGGACGCCGCAGAATACCGTCCGATTCAAGGTGACATTCACCGATTATTTGTCTTAATTCTTCATGTCAATAATTCACCAAGTTTTCTTCAATGTTGGTGGCATGACAAGAAGGGTATCTGCTGGCCACGAAATGTCTTATTCCTACTGTTGCCGAAGTTGATTTCTGAACGACCAAACGTAATCTGAAGCAACTCTGGTAGCATTGACCGGTGAAAGAAAAATTCGAAAGCACTGCATCAGTTAAGCAGTATTGTTTATTTATCGATGTCCTCCAGTGCTTTACGGCTGTTGATTGGGTGTCAGGAAGGGCACTTGGTTTGTAAAAATCCCAGCACAAGATGGAATAAACTTGGAAAGTAGAAATATATGTCCAGTGCCGACATATTATATGGCTGACTGCCCAGAGCTTCGCAGTGCAACCCTAACTCTGACCTTTGACCGTTTAAGGTGTAAATTGGAACACTCGTTTACTCCTGTCCTGAGGAATGTTTGCACCAATCTTAGTTTTTCTTCGCCTTTTGAGTTTGAGTAGGAGCCCATAGGGACAGATGGATGGATGGACTGACAGACTGGCAAGAGCTATAGTGTGGCTCTTTCGAACGGCCACATAATAATGGCCAGTGAAACAAAGCCTTAATGTATGACCAAGAAATGCTGTGCATGTTTCGGTGTTATGTTGATGTAGGGTCTTAACAAGGAATGGTCGTCGGTCGTGGCGCTCATCACTCATCATACAGTCATGCGTGAACTGCTGCCGTGTCTGCTCCGATTGCCACAGCAGACACACAGTGCTGCTGACAACGACGCTAAGCACCGTGACAAGGAAAACTTTGAATATTAACTTTGCTGCCACCGCTTGTCCTGCCATCATGTGTGTGTCCGGGACAGGACAGTTCACTAGTCCAAAGGGATAGGGTTAGAAGAAGAAGAAGATTTGCATAGACAGCTAGGTCCATTGCGGGGGAGCTCATCCCCTTGGCGGCACTTTGAGCCGGTAAGGGTTAGACCCAATTAAGCTAGATAGGGTTAGGAATTGGGATAAATTGCATTATTGGCTTTGGCAGACCTTGGCTATGGCAGACGTGTTACAGCTAATTTCAGACTAGTGTCCCTTCGCCTTAGTGACCAGCCACCGTTTGTGCCTCTTGTCACCGCTGGACAGTGTCACAGGCGGGCGTTACTTTTCACGTCATCTCTCCGTCCACGTATGTCAAGGTCAGATGCCCGGGGCACATGCCCACTGCAACTGATCCCGAATCACATTTGCAGTGATGCTGCAGTGCATTGATGCCAAGTTACTTTGGCCTGTTAAAACTCCACATCCAGCAGTTCTTGTTACCTTAACATTATAACATCTACCTACAGAATGGATTTCTTGACAGTCACGCTGCAGCTGTAGTCCTGAACTTGGTTCGTGAGGTGAAGCACCATAGTATTGCTTGTTTGCTTGTTAGTGATATATCTAAGGATTGTTACCTCCGCCAAGGAGGTAATGTTTTTGCCGGTTTTTGTTTGTTTGTTTGTTTGTCTGTGAGTCCACAAGATAACTCAAAAAGTTATGGACGGATCTTTCTGAAATTTTGAGGGTATGTCGGGCATGGCATAAACTACCAGTGATTCAGTTTTGGGCGTGATCCGGCAGGAATCCTGGATTCTGGATCACTTTGAAATTTTCGTTACCATTGCGTTAAAGGGGGCATAAGGAAACTGCTGGCAAAGCAAAGATGGTGACGCCACCTGGCGAATAGCTTTTAACTTGGCGGAGGTACCTGCGGACTATGACTGCTTTCTAGTTGGCCATTTGATGCAGTTTAGGTACAGTGGGGCTCACATTTATAGTTGTAGCACTTGATTTAGCAAGTGAATACAGTCTGTGTCAGCATGTGTTGCAGTCAGCGTGTTTATATTGCGTGGCTTTAAGAGACGGACAGTGTGCTCACTTATGTGACAAGTATTTCGTGCTCTCAGGCTGCTGCGACTACATTGCTGTCTATACACTACTTTATTTTTTCAGATGTACGAAGACACTTATTTTATTTAATGCATTGAAAACTGCTATTTATTCGCACGGATTTGCTCCGTATTCGTCTGTTATTTTGTTGTTGATTTTCTTATTTTATCGAAACTTCATTGTCAGTATTTAGTGACATTATATTTACTGTAATAACTAGGATGCTAGCAGCACATATTTGCAATTATTGCTGTTTATCTGAACTGCTGTGTTATGTGTCAACATGCAATATTTAACTCATCTCTTGCTCATGCTGTTGTAGATACGAGATAATGGTTCTCACCATCCACTAGTAGTTTCTGTAGCAGCTTAGTCTAGGCTGCTTTTTATTGAGAAAGGTGACAGACGTATCTGAACACAAACTGTAGCACAGCTGACATAATATCGATGGTATTGTGTTAATTTCTTTGGCTGTACATGAGTTGTGATAAGCAAAGTTGAACCGCTTTCATTGTGATAAACAGTCAATAGTGCAAGTGAAGTTAGAACAGTTGGTGCAGCCATTTTATTTAAGGTCGACGGGTAGTATGTGTAAGTGCTTCCATATACACAATCAGGTCATTTAGACGACTTGTTTCCACAAAGAACCCACGTGTTTTGTCACTGTTGTTTTGCACGTTGATGTTATTGTTTTGATTATCGGTTGCATTTGTGTATTTTAGCCTTAACTGTGTAGTTATGATGTGAACTGTGTAGAAACCTGTGTACACTGTACAGCATCATGGATTTATAAAACTGAGGACAAGGCATGAAGTTGCAATTTTCCTGACAGACACTGCAAATTTCTCCTCCTGCCCTCCATAGACAGCATTACGACATTGAAGACTGTCTGGAGGATAACAGAGAAGATTATTAGAACTGCCATTACCATCACATATGCACAATTATAATCGGCAGTTCTTACAATTTTAGGTTTAGGTCTTTTTTGTGTTTCATAAAGGTTAAACTTTTTTGTTTTGTTATTATGTGTATGTGCAATCTTGCCTGGAAAGGTCATCCTCGAAATGACCTAAACAGTGTCGGGCGGGACACTAAACCCTACTCACTCACTGATGTTCAAAATTTCATTTTCGCCCATTATTTTCATCAGAATGTGTCTTTTCATCTTCAAATTGTGCATTTTTGAACAAAAATTTTCCAGCAAAAAGAAGACTATTCAACAGCCCAAAATTTAGGGGTTCAACTGACCCCATCCTCCCTGCCACCATTCCACTGAATTGTGTGCTTGTCTACAGTGTGCACATTTTGCACTGTATGTCATATCTTATGGCCAGATAAACAAAGTACACAGAAATTGTAGTGAGTAACGGTGATAGCAGTTTCTTGTCTTACTTTTTTGCTGCTGACAATCATAGGGTGAAATCTATTTTTTTGGTTTGATTGTTTTTTATATTAATTACGTTGCATGTGTGACATGTGTTTGTGTTTATATGCCTGAATTTTGTCGACTCCTTCACTACTTGGTGTTGAGCGTAAATGTTGAATATATAACTGAATAACTGTTGCATTATTGTACTGTTGCTAACTCCGTATGTTTTTATTACTTCTACCGGCCATCAGTTCTTAACAACTGACACATTTTGCAGACTACATATGCGGCAAAATAGTAACTGGACTCATATTTTACAGTACATTGCACAAAAATCGTACAAGAGTTCATTTAATACATTTTGTTCAATGACACCATCACTTAAAAGTAACAGCAACATAGAGAATAACATTCTTATCAGGAAAATACAGACCTTAACATATTTACCAACTAATTTTAATTACTACAGCAACCATAGTGTGAGCATTTATTATGTTCAATCTGTACACATCTTGTACATACTCTATACACCATGTAGCAGTACCGGTGGATAATGGATAGCAGCAACAGAGAGATGGCTTCAAGAGTGAGTGAGTGAGTGAGTGAGTAAATAGGGTTTAATGTCCCGCCCGACACAGTATAGGTCATTTTGGGGATGGCCTTTCCAAGCGGAATGCACACAAACACATGATAATGGAACAGTAAATTTAACCTTCACAATAAAGAAACAGAAAGTTTAACCTTTACAGAGACAGAAAACACAGAAAACGAGGTAAACCTAAAACCTAACATTGTAAGAACTCCATTATGTGCGTGCACATGTAATTAAGAATAATGGTAGTTCTAATAATTTTCCCTGTTATCCTCCAGACAGTCATCAATGTGATAATGCTGTCTATTGTCCTCCAATAGACAGCATTATCACATTGATGACTGGAGGATAGCAGGGAAGTTCCGATGCCACCTAGCAGTGAACAATACAGCAAATAACATTCAACAGCAACACATAAAAGCAAAAACAGCAACAATAACACAAACAAAACAATAGCCTTCATTAAAATTTATGTATAATATATTTTTATGCACACGGCTTATGCAAAGCTTACAGCCAACAACTGTTAACAGTAACTAGATCACTCAACAAGGTGTCAAATGTCAAAAAGACGTGACAGAAAATATCACGGTTATTTACAATCCTGTCCATTGAACACTTACATACAGATGAACACATTTCACTTCACTATCAAAGAATGGACTCAACACCCTCCAGTGCTTCAATGGTTTGCGTGACAGTCATGAAAGGCTGAAGAATCAGAACAACAATTTGGAACAGTTCAATTTTCTGAGAACAGACCTAACTTGGAATAACTTCGCAAAATGGATGACTTAAATGAAAGTCAAAAGTATCAGGCGCCATAGTAATAACAGCAGAACCACTATCCTACGGTCTTGTTTCTGGAATACAGAATCTTTAAAAACTGAAAAAAATTTTTTTCAAGAAATCTAGGTTTTCCATGCTTCGGATTCAAGCTTCAACCGCTCCCCTGGCCAGTCAAACACTGGGAGTGCTGTAGACAGAGTTGAGGTAACTAGGCACATACCCAAAAATCCCAAAGGGTTTAATTCAGTAAACTCAAGCCAAAATACGCCCCAAGCTTAATCCAATTTTAGGCTCTTGTTCCAATAATAGTGAAGTGTGGCACTGCGATGAAATTTACAAAACATTATACCTGTGAATTTATAAATATTTATAAATTTTTCAATATTTGCCAGTACTTGATATGGACATCATCTAGTGGTGCTCATTCTATCAACAAAGCTCACTGAAACCTGAATACCCATCAACTTTGGCCTTTTCATAAGGGGTTTAACCCAAAACAACTCCGAAGAACACCAGATTGGGTTTTTCAAAACCCAGGTTTTCAACCTCCTGGCGGTAGCTACTCTACTGTTGGCCGATGTTAAACGCAGCAAAAGCACCGTCGAAGGTCCCTCCATTGGGCATCTGTGTAACAGCTGCAGCAGCGGCAGCATTGGCAGTAGGGTCATTAGCAGAGTCGGCATCGTTACTGTCTGATGACTGTATGGAACTGTCGTCATCATCATCGTCGTCATCACTCGTCATGTCAGTCGATGTTGACTCAACGTCCGTCTGTGTACTGGTGGTCGGTAACACCGCACGAAGTTGAGCACCAGCTTGTGACGTTATCGCTGACGCTGATTTCATTGGCTACAACAGTACACAATGTGATCACCTCATCAACTGATCGATCAAATGAATCTGCAAATTTTTAAAAAGCCCATTAAATGCAGTTCGCTGATGCATCTGTTACAAGTACATGTAATCAAAAAGTCACGACTTAAGGCCTAATTTGAAGCACTCTCCACTAGTGTCACTTTTTTTCGTTCTACAGGAAGATTGTTCCACACACGTGAATGACAGTTAGTCTTTACTGACGACATTAACAGACATGGTGAGTAGGTTTAACGTCCCACCCGACACAGTATAGGTCATTTCTGGGACGGCCTTTGCAGGCAGAATGCACACAAATACATAATAATGGAACAGTAAGTTTAAACTTTACAATAAACAGAAAGTTTAACCTTTACAGAAACACGAAAATACAAAAATGAGGTTAACCGAAAATTGTAAGAACTCCATTATACGTGTGAATATGTAATTAACATAATGGTAGTTCTAATAATCTTCCCTGCTATCCTCCAGACAGTCAACAATGTGATAATGCTGTCTATTGGAGGACAGGGGGGACTCACTGGTGTTAAACAAATGCACACTACCGGGAATTCTACGGTGAGTAAACAAAGTAACGAACAAAAAATAAATGAACATAAGACTGGTACCTGAACTTTGGCGGTTGGTCGGCGGTTGTCGATATCTTGTCTGAGAGCAAACTGTGGTGGAGGCGTCATATCACTCACATCTTCCATCATCCTCTGTTTATCGGCACTGCACTGCTCTGCGGCACTACTTGCTGCACTACTTGTACTGTCCTGACGATTCATACGCCCGCTGTGACTCATCAGCGCTTCACGGCTTCTACAGATTAGTAACAAAAAGTAAAGTCTTTCACAAGCCTAATCATAGGACGGGGCTGTTCTCTATTTTCTTAGCCCTCAGCCAGACACCAGCTTACACTACAACACCACGGATACAGAGTGGAGCTAGTGCATTGTGATGTGTGCCGGTTTATGTCCAAGCATTTGCTGGTATTCAATGTGCCTATACCTACGAAGGGATGGCCAGGCTGAGTTGACCTGAGTGGCTTGGTTACACACTAAGACAATATACTCACAAATGGTCACCCATTTCAGTACTTACCAGACTCAGCAGAGAGCAACAAATGAATCACTGCTAGATCAAGTTACAAACAGGTTTAAAACCCCAATGCAACACTGATGTGCTGTTTACACACTGTGCATTTTAAATGTCAATAAAACTGATGTTGTTGTATGTTTTTTTAAAAACTTATCCATCAGTCAGGTTGACTTTGATTTGCAGTTATTATGTCAAAAATTTCAGACAAAATTGACGTGTTTTTGTTGGTTGAATTATAGATATTTGTTTTGGGGTGCACTTTTTTATTGGGACACTATGGTAGTAGTAATAGCAGTAGAAGCAACAGTAGGCATACATGGTGGGCCATAAAAACGTGGCATATCTTTGCCAATAATTGACCGATTTTTAAATATCTTTCAATGGCACACTCTGCGGACAATTTGCAAGAAAGTGATTATTACACATCCCACCACAACGTAAATGCGTCTCTACACTACCTTGTGAAATATCAATGAAATATGCATATATAACGATAATAACAAACAAACATTTTGGTAAAATTGAAAAAAAACACTTCAAACCAACATTACAGTGGATGGTCTATATGACACTAAACTGCGTAGGTATGACACAGTTGAGTGTCATATGAATCATTCATTGTAATGTTGGTCTGAAGTGTTTCTTACATTTACCTAAATTTTTATTATTATCATTAGTTTTTGCAATTTTGCTTACATCTATATTTCAGAAGATAGTGTAGAAACGCATTCACTGTGTGGCGGGATGTATAACAACCATATTATTGCAAATTGTATGCAGAGTGTGGCAGTGAAAAAATTTTGAAAATCGATCAATAATTGCCGAAGATATGGACATTAGTAAAGTGCAACATTTTTCGCGGCCCACGGTGTAGTACAGGATACTGACACACGTACAACAGAAACTGATAATGCTAGCTACTTACTCGTGAAGAAATATCTCGATGATGAATTTGCTTCCCAAGTATTTGTCATCTGCAAACACAAGCGTCATTCATTCATCACACACAGTCTCAGCACCAGCTGGCAGCACCAACTGTGTTGTTGCTTTTGTTGTTATTAACGGTGAAATTCTTAAAATGCCTAGGTTTCCAGATTCAAAACTAATACTAACATGAAAATTCTACGTATAGGCTGCCTACTGATTTCAACACACAAAATGGTGATCTTATTACCTAAATAAATAACCGGTATTCACTCTGTCTCACGACAAGGTTTTCGTGCCTTTGTTAAACTAATCTGCATGTAGAAAGAGCCCAAACAGCATCATGTTTGGGGACCAAAAGCACCCGCCGATGCATATTGGAGGCTGCAAAACTGCAGTACTAAAACTGCGTTTTAAGTATGTAAAAATCAGATCCAATGCTTGGTCTTGCTGGGGTGGGAAAAAATCACTAAATTGTAGTAACTTCATAAAAATTGCCATTAAGCAAGGTAAATAAAAGTAGCAGTTAGTAGCTTAAGTTGAGAAAACAGTCTAGAGAATTTGGTGGTGATGGGAAAGATAGATGGGAAGAGAGAAAAGGGGTGTCATTGACTGAAGTATCCAGACAGCTTGGGCTTGGAAGGAGAAAGTGAGCTCAACAGAGCTCATCAGGGCTTCAGAAGGCAGACTGCTCAGCCAGTGCTGGTCGCCAACGTCGTTGACGACGGCAAGACAACTTGAGATGACAGTAGTCGTAGTAACGGTAATAGTGGCAGTGGTGACAGTAGTAGCAACAGTTGAAGCAATGGTAGCAGCGCATAAACAAAAACTATGCCAGATCGCAAGCCAGAGCCCACAGAGAGAGACGGAAGAATCAATCACCTTGGTTATCGTCTTCGCTCTGTGGTCCCCTGGGCTTCTTGCGCTTGTACGGCAGGAAAGTGGTGGAGAAGTTCTGGCTTGTGTATGGCCAGAGGTAGCTGAGCAATTGTTTCTTGCAGTGGTTGTTGCCAGGGTCGGCCACCTCCATTGCCTCTAGTATCTCCGCCAGGCCGTGCTCCTTTATGTGCTTCGGAGACAAATAATCACGCACGTAGTACGGCTTCTTCACACCTGACAAATGTTGCTAGACGTACAGACTACAGCTGCTAATGATAAAAAATTTTTAATAACTACAAAAATATGCAACTAATTAATTGTTAATTTCGATTAAAAGCTAACAGTGGTAACTGCCAAAGAAAATTTATTTTTTTGTTTGGTAAATTTTTCAGTTATTGAGCTATAAAGTCTTACGGATGGACCAAGTCATAGTTATTGAGTATTTTTTTTAGCTCAGTCTTGTAGACAGACTAAAAAGTTGACTTTTTCTGTAAAAAATGACTGATATTATTTCAGATGCTTATCATGATGGCACAATATCTACTTTCTAGTGTTTTTACGGATGTGACTTTACAAAACTAGAAACACACAATGAGAAAAAGGTTAGGAGGTTACAGCTATTTACGGGAAAACATCGCAAAGTTGCAGAGCATCACCTGCCATATGTGATCACATGGTGTTAGCTGCATTAATCCCAGCCCAACAGGTTAGTACCCGGGTACTTAATTTTACTACCTCAGAAGGACGGAAGGCCAAGACAGACAGTCACTCATCCATTCAACTAGTAACCAGTTGACCGAGAGTTGAACTCACGACCTTTTGATCATAAGTCCAACGTCCCAACTGTTACATCACCAAGCCCAACATGGTAACTAACTGACATGAGTTCAACTGACCACTGCGCGGATCCTGCTCATTGACGGCAAGTGTTAGGTAGCCGTGGTTGTTGACTGACGGGTCCTTGTCATCAACGTCAACGATGTTCGTTTCACTGAACCTCAGCAGGAATGTTCCGAGCGGCGCATTCTGCAGCTTGGTCCGTGCATCTTCCTTTGATATGAACCCATGAATCAGACTGCGACAAACAACAACATTAAGTAGAATTAATGCGGAAATTTAATTACTCTTTAAAAATTGATACAATTTGTAATCGTTAAATTTTGGACAAATGTCATATCAGTAAAAACGCATTACAAAGTAGACAAAATGAGAACATTTGATAAGTGATAATAGATTAGTCTTTAAAAAATTAATGATTGATATAATTTTTAATCGTTAAATTGTGAATAAATGTCATGTCAGGAAGAATGCATTATAAAGTAGATAGAATGACAAGCATTTCTTAAGCGATGGTCACTTTTCCAGAGAATGATTACTTTGTAAAGAAGTCACTAAATTACATTTTTTCATCGTTACCAGCTCTACAATGAATTAAATAATTATTAACAGAGCATGTGATTCAACTGACAGTGTTACACTATAGAGCGTTTCAGGGACAATGTACAAAGCATGCTAAAATATCAATCAAAAGCATAAAAGAAAAGGCTTATCTCATGAACTAATGAGTATGTACTGTGGTGGGCAAAACTGCTACATCAACAGGTTAGGAAATGAAGAAATAATTATAGCACAACGAATAGCCAGCATAGTCTACTGTACGTTATCCCAGGACTGGCCAGATTCCTCAAGAGTCTTATTTCGGGATTTCTGGAGGAGGATGTTTACATAATTACAGGAAAAAACAACAAAGAATAAAAAGAAGAGATATCTGACTTCCACATAGATGAAAATCATTTGTGTGGGAGCACATCCATTGTAATCCAACTTGACCAGATGGCCAAATATCACCTGCAGTGAATAGTGAATTCTATTCTAGCTCAGTCTGCCAATAGGTCAGCAGAACTTGTGTCTCTTCGGGATGGCCAGGCTGAGTTCGCCTGGGTGGCACAGTTAAACACAGAGGAAGTAAATCTTAGTACAAGGTCAGTGTCAACTTTCAACGTTCAGCAACATGTGTAAATCTGTTAATTAAATCCCAGCTAAAATGCCAGCATTACATGAATACCACATATAATTATACTGCGACACAATACACAATGCACATACTCAGCTCTCCACTCGTTGTTGACAAGGTTTTTGACGACACACAAATTCGCCCAAAGCCACTTCCAGAAGCTGAACGTCCGACCTGGCAACCTGTCCTATTAACATTCACACAGAGCATGTAACACGAATGCTCAACAAAAGAGCAGGTACTGTATCTCGTCTTAAATCTTTCATTACAAGATATCATATAAACAGATATATGATATACAATCCTGTTAACTGTTTGCTGATATGTCGTATCTGATCAGAAATAATAGTTGTGCACAATCAACAAATTTCAACATGATTTTAGATAGACACCATCACTAATAAGCAACGTATACCGTATACTATGTGCAATGTGCATACAGAGTTAATGTGATGGGTCAATATAATTGCCATAATACGACACACATTTCTGTCATTAAATGCATCTGAACTTATATCAAATAAACCGCTGACGGCTCACAAAAAAATGCAACAGAATGCCATCCGCAGAAAAAATGAAGGTCTGTACCAGTTTTGCACCCCAAAAATTAAAGCAAGGTGTGAATTTATGTGTGTGATTAATCAAATAAGTCACATCTTTAGACTGTTTACAAATAGCATGCTATCCTTTCTGTCGCCAAACCAACGCCATCCATGTACCAAAAAACAAGTGTACTTTCAGCAAAACGCTACTGAAGAAATTCGTGCAAATTACCAAGATGATCTGTCTCTCGGTGACAATTCTGTTGCTGATGTCAGACATTGGGTGACTGCCTGCAGACAGACAAACAATAACAAAATGTAAAATGTAAGTTCCTTTCCTGCACTGCAAGGCCCATAGATCATAGAGAGCTCTGTTTCCTTAGCCCTGAACTAGACATCAGCTTACACTACCAGACCACAGATGGCATGGATATGGAAGTTCTGCATAATAATAGTAATTTGTAAGGCACACAATGTCAGCAAGCTGAATCTGAGATGCCGGTAGTATGCTAGATAGCACGGATAGTGATACAGAATTAGTCTGTCGCATATTATGCCACAGCTTTCGCTGGTGATTATTTACTCAAATGCCTTTGCTGTTGCTCCTATTGCGGCTATTACCACTACCATCACGACCAGTACCACTACCACTACTACTGGTACAGACCTGGTAGAAGTCGGCAGAGGTAGTCTAGGTGTTCCTGCCTCAGTCCTCTGCCGGTGTTGTGCAGAAACAAAGCGTCCAACACGGCTGATAGTTCAGACCAGTCAGCTCTCTCCTTGTACGCAAACATCTTACGATTCTGCCACCAAATACATTTATTACAGCTGTACTTACTATCAATCCATCAATCCATCGATCAATCAATGCAGAAGTATGAAACAAAAGTTTATTATAGTTTGCGTACCCATCTGATTACTCTATGCAATTAAATAGCAAAAATAAACAAAACTGAGAAGCCTAGACCATCAACCAATTAATCAAATCTTCTGTCACAAAGGCAGCACATACAATTCACTACTAATATAAAAACATACTAAAGATACTACTAAAACACCGAAACAAATGAACATATGAAAAATGACCCATCTAAAATGTAATAAACACAAAGCAGTACTAGATGGTCGTTACAACTCCGTCCACTATTATGCCTCTGCCAACATGTGACAAGAAGCTAGCAATCGCAGAGAAACTGCATAATGCAAACAAATTCCAAATATAGCTCAAGTTCGATGAAATCACCTTCAGATGTCATGCTAACAAGGCCAAAGAGTGCATTTTGGGGCATACTTGACCTCACCGTGACCTTGACCATTGACCTTTTGACCCCGTAATCTGATACAGTCATTCTTGCCCGAAATCCATCAGTGGTAAATGTTTGGTCAAATTCCGTCAACAAAAACTTAAAATATTGTGCTAACAATGTTTGTTTGGGACTCATGCATGTACGCACAGATGCATGAAAACTCCAGAAACATAATGTCTCCAGCCACTACGTTGGTGGAGGCATAAAAAACATAACAAAATCTAAGATAAAATATAAAGTTCATTATAATACTGCATTTGTTGTATTCTGGCGTTGTCAGTTGGCATTAAAGGCATCAGTAGAAAATGCAGAGTGAAGATCTTTCCAATTCATGCCCACAGAGTGGCCACACTGTTCTTTGTTTCTTTAACCCTCAGCCAAACATCAGCTTTTACTGCGAGATCATGGATATAGGAATAGTGCATCACGCCTGCTTATGCTCCAGCTTCAGCTGGTACTCACTGCACGTACCCACGGAAAGATAGCCAGGCTGAGTTGGCATGGATGGCTGGTTACATAACAATATGGTTACAAGTCTGCCAACAATCACCTATCCAAGTATTAACCGGGTCAAATCCAAAGTAACTTCATTGTTATCAATAAAGCCAAGCTGCTACAGCACGAAATCTGTAAAAACTCCCAGTCCAAGATCTCCAGAAAATCTCACTGTTGGAGAATATGGTTAACTCTTAAATAACTAGCCTACAAAAAACTTATCAGTAAACCAGACACCACAAAAAGCATCAGCAGTGAAAGAAAAAGTTTTGAAATGCAGACAAAAACAAATCAACAAAAACGTTGAAGAAGCAAACTTACTTAACTACTGCTCAACAGACAACATCAGAAAATGAAAAAATACTGCAAGCAACAAAAAAATTAATATCAAGCACTATGTAGCCCTAAATTGCTTGCTCAGACATAACACACTACAGAAATATGTTTAAATGGACTGACTAACTGACTGGTTGGTTACATACTGGCTCCGAGAAAGCAGCATCCCACAACAGCAAGCCTTTGGCTGTAACCTCCTGAGATGGATCGCTCGTCAGGATAATTGGCAATGACACCATCTACAGTCAAAGACAAATTAGGTAATTGAAACAACTTCTCAGTTACAAACAGCACAACAAGATAAATAACTGACATGCACATAAATACCCAGGATTGTGCTTAGCTAATAATGACAATAATGATAATAACAGTATAGTAGTAGTAGTAGTAGTAGTAATACTAACAGAAGCAGCTGTAGTACCAACAGCAGCTTTAGTAGTACAAACACTAATACAGAAACTTATAAAGTTACAGTCGTATACACTTACTACTACTACTAGTACTACTATTACCATGATATATATAAACATTTAGTAATTAAAAATTCCGGCTCAAACAGTCCCTCAAGTTTCACTTACGGGATGGGAGTAACTCCCAAAAACTGGTCAGTTAATTAAACAAAAAACCAACACAAGTTATACAGTAAAATTGCTGTGTTACTTGTTCGTAATTTACTAGTGAAAAACAACAGTTGATTAATTAATCGTTAATTTTTGTAAAATTAACTATTAAAAAATTGCAATTGTTACTAGCTGTGCAAACCAGGGATGGGTCTGAGACCAGCACTTTCAAGGCCAATGCAACAATTTTTTCCTCAAGCTGCCCTCGAGATCATGAACAGTCCTCTAAGACCCCATCCCTGCAAAAAACACTTAAAATCTACACAAACGACTGGTTGAGCACCTCACCTCTACTGTGAACTGGCATCCACATATGCTGACAGCAGTGCGGAAGACGAAGGCGTACTTCTGCGGCACTGCGTTCTTGCCATTCTGTGGATGCAGATTCTCCACACGGTTGCTGTGAAACTCCGCCTTGCACTGGCCGACCGCATCGACGAAAAACGTGCAATCACTCACCGTGCCGGCAATCACTGGGTACGGAGGCTTCTGCTCCATCTGACACTGTCTGATGTCTTGTTCACGCATTAGACACATCTGCACCTGAGGACGTGAGAAACCCAAGCCCAGCGCCCGACCACCCAGAATACTGCACACGCACACACACACATATAGTGCATAAAGAGTAAAGGTATGCATACTTTGCAACTGGCCAAAAAATCTGCACAAAAAATGGTGCAAATCAAGTAGAGGCATAAAATCAGTTTTGCCCCAATGAATTATTCTGCACATACAAATAGTGCAAATGGTTTGTCGCAGTGCTTTTTTATTTTGGCTTGTTTGAAGCACAAGTTTCAGTTGGTGTAAGAAAATGAACACATTCAGTTTATGCATCGAAACAAGAGAGAAGGACAGACATGAAAAAATATATACAACCTTTAGTGTATAACTAGAATACAGTGGGACATTATGCATGCATTTAGTAGCCAACACACGAAAAAAGACCAGAAGCAAGATTCATGTCTCACATATCAATCATCCAAGTGGTAGCCATCACAGGCAGCGCGGTAGCGCCAGCCCTGTTGTAAAGATGACCAGCCATTTCAATGGGAAACTCCAAAATTTGACCCCTCGTATTTCCCAAACCCCTTAATTTACCCAACCAAAATTGGCACAAATGATTACGTCCAGCATATCTCCTGATGCGCAAAATTTGGTGAAAATCCGTTTACGGGGGGCTTCCCCCCAAATAGGTGAAATATAACGCTTGTGTGACTTTTTGTGCCTTTCCTTTTTTTCCTTGCCATCCTCTACAGAAAAAACGACTGAACTGATTTTAACGCACGATGGCTCATATGACGCGGTTTCGCGCAAGGAAGTGCCTTTTGGGGGTTACAAAATTTAAATTCAACATTTTCAACTATTTTTTTTACAAAAATATGAAAAATTACAATGGCACCTATGGGGAAAATTAGACAATGCTTTAAACTGTCATAACTCCGGCTATGTATAAGATAAAGTCGTAATTTTTGGTTCTAGGGTATAGTTTTCGGGGTTGGCCAATTTAACGGTGTCATTTATACTTACCCCTGATCGACCCCCGTTGCCATGGCAACGAAATTTGGGACAAAATGGGCGATAACTCGGCCCCCTTAAGAGAAAATTGCATGCTGTTTGCACCTACCCCCCTATTTTCGGGCCGCGCTATCCGATGGTGTCATTTAAATTGTTCTCCTGCCAACCCCTGTTGCCATGGCAACGAATTTTGGGACAAAATTGGCTATAACTCGGCTTATGTAAGAGATATCTGCAAAATTTTTGAGTCTATAGGGGGGTTTTCGGGGATAGGCCATCGAATGATGCCACGCGAATTTTTCCCCGAGCAACCCTCGTTGCCATGGAAACAAAATTTGGGACACATGGGTTAGAACTCGGCTTACGTAAGAGATATATCGAAGGTCTTTGCGTCAGATGGGGTGCTTTCGAGATCAGTTTATTTTAGTATGAGCAGTGCGCAATTATTCCAAAAAAAACATACGCACCCCGCAAAAATCATACGTTGAATATACGAAAAATTGTTATTATCTTGCAGCAAAAACATTTATACATTTTCTAACATTGCTATAATTAATTAATTAGACGTTAGATTAGTATGACATTTTAAAAGTTAACGACAGAATCTTCTAATTCGAGGGCTGCTTAAAGC
>Ga0209367_1004941_pt1 | contig 18478 bp, 15 predicted proteins | sample WorMetLIZISLAND2_FD_187412 | JGI IMG/M metagenome (GOLD analysis project Ga0209367, IMG submission 187412) | Marine gutless worms symbiont microbial communities from Max Planck institute for Marine Microbiology, Germany - Olavius geniculatus... ... | reverse complement strand
GATATTATTCAGCAGCACATTGACACACAGTCAGTGTGATGCGGGCAATATCACCTTTTGTAATTTTTGCTGTTTTCGATGTGCAAGTCCTTAAATGTTGCCGTTAACAAGTGTATAAACTGATGTGTTGTACATTTATACTTATAAGGGCGAAAATAAAATTCTGCACACTCATTTCTCCTCAGCAATAGACCGGTTATTTCCTCACTTAGACAGCTGCACATTTCTGACAGATTGCAAATTTTTTCGCCCGCCAACTTTTCTAACCCACACCGCCATTGCACGTATATAGGCCTACCTTTTGCAGCCTACGTACTGCAGCGTTATTGACAGTAGACCTACTTGCTGGTTTGCAGGAGATTCGTCGGGATGAGAGCGACCGCGTTCGCGTGAACGTGAGCGGACAGCATTACGAGTTCCGACGCGAAGTGCTCGCGCGTCACCCTGACACGTTGCTAGGCAACGAGGAGAAGCGCGCCATGTTCTACGACGCCAGACGACGCGAGTACTTCTTCGACAGACACCGGCCCAGCTTCGAGGCGATCTTCGCCTACTACATGTACGGCGGCCGACTGAAGCGACCCCACCACGTGTCCGACGACATCTTTCTGGCAGAGATCATGTTTGTGTGACATCTTTGACATTTTCGAGGCAGAAATTATGTTTGTGTGACATTTTTCCAGCAGAGATCATGCTTGTGTGACATCTCCTTGGCAGAGATCATGTTTCACGAGCTGGAAGAGAACGTAATCGCTGCGTACAAAATGTCGGAGGGCTACTCGGAAGAGGAGACCGTTGCCACCGATCATCGACTGCTGCAGGTGCGTGCGTCTTGATTAGCTAATGCAGGAATAGATGTCGTACAACGACAGGAAAGGTGCGCGGCGTTAATTCATTTTGAAGATTTTTTGTTCTTACTTACTTGCACATTTTTGTATAACTGTGTTTCTTGTAACTTGTCAGTGGATCTTCACTTACGGCAGGCTGATTGTCGCTTTTATAGGAATAGCAGAAGGCCTAATAAAAGTGTTATTCCAGCTCATCTTCTACAGAAATGCCGACTGTACATCAAAAATAGCTTTTCGACGTTTAAAATTACGCCTTAATAAAATTGCCAGCGTATAGGGTACAATGCCGTTAATTAATTCAGTTCTTTGCTGTAACGCACTCGTTCCAGATAGTTTGAGCGCCTGTGTCATTAACACGACATGGGGTCTACCAAAGCAGCTTGGTGGCGTAATACCCCGTTTACACGATCGAGCAAACATCGAGCAAACATCAAGCCGGCCTGATGAAACCCCGCCCTCTGGCTCAAATGTAGGACTAGGCTTAGCCCACAGCTGATCACGTGTTACATAGGCCTTCTAATTACAACCCGCCCGCCCTCCTAATTAGCATGCTAATTACCATAGCTCGTCCAGCTAGCTGGATGAATGCTAGCAAACATCGAGCGAACGTCGAGCAAACGTCGAGCAATTAGCACATGTAGTTTGAGTACATTTGCTCGATGTTTGCTCGATGTTAGCTCGATCGTGTAAACGGGTTATATCGGTAACGATGGAGAGATCGTGGCTTCGACCCGATCAGTTCGACACCCGATCGCTATTAAGTAGTTGCTACTTGAACGGTGACTGTCCGTAAACAGGTAAACCATCTAAGTATATAACCGTCATCAAGGTCGACTCAGCTTTTCGTTCCTCCGGGGTAGGGCTGTGGTTAAGGCAAGGCCCGTTCACCTGTGCCGGGTAGCAGGTACAACACTGTGTGGTCTCATACGGCAGGTGACGCTCCGTAGCACTGCGATGGGTTGCCCTTAACAAGCAGTACACGACATTTAACCTTTAACAGACGATGTCGTTGTGTGTGTCTGCAGGCGGTCTGGAAATTGTTCGAGCACCCGGAGACGTCACGAAGCGCCTTCATCATCGCCGTGGTCTCGGTGACGATGACGCTGGTCGCTATTGTTTTGCTCTGTCTCGAGACTCTGCCGCGATTCACTAAATCAGACTGTTTGCCGGACGGTCGGCCCGACTGGCAGAGTCCATTCTTCGTTGTTGAGTCCATCTGCCACGCCTGGTTCACTTTCGAGCTCATCGTCAGGTTCATAGTTTGATTTATACGTATGGTATTGGCATGTGTTATTTTTAAATCACACGCACCGTACGCGCATGATGTTTTATCACATATACCAAACGTGAAACTTCTGTTATAAGGTGTTTACACGATCAAGCAATTAAACATCAAGAAAACATCAAGCAAACATAAAACAAATGTATTGAATATACACGTGCACGACCTGTTTCTTTCATATCTGCTTCATCGTGTAAACACTCGATTACGCAGACTGTTTCTAGACAGCGTAGAATATTCAACCAAAAAATTATCGAGCGTGCAATAATAGGGCCTGACTTCTCAAAATGCCTTTTCTACTGGACAAACAAACTTTAGCAGTAGAAAATGTACGAATCATCCAAAATTATCATTGCTACAAATTGTCAAATCAGCATATTTTAACGACGTTACGTCTATAGGCTAGGTGTCCCGTACATGTGGGGAACTAGTCTGCTGACTGCATAAGCCTACATGTCATATTCGTATGATACGCGTATAGTGCTATTTTTCGATCGTCACGTGCGTATCATTATGAACATGATATTTATATCAGGCGTGTGAGTGGAACAATGGAATGGTCCTGCAGGTTTGTGTCTTGTCCGTCGAAGCCGGCGTTCTGTCGCGACTTTAAGACGCTCGTCGACGCCATGGCGCTTATACCGTTCTACGTCACGCTGTTCAACATTGCGATAGACAATAATGCCCTATACATCAAGTCGTAGCTATTGATGAACGAACGTAGCACTGTGTGATCGAGTACGTACCGTATGTTCTCGTGTACTGCATGCAAAATTTTGAGATGTAATAGATGAATAAGATAAATGAATAGTTACGCTGTTCAACATGTTGGCGGCGGGCCGCTGCAGCGCGGCCGATGACTTCAAGTCGAGCACGTCGCTGGCCTTCCTACGCGTCATTCGCCTCGTCCGCATCTTCAAGCTCACCAAACACTCTCTCGGACTACAGGTAAGTAGTAGCATACACACAAGCAATGTCAGCCAGTCTTAGGCGAGATAAACGGCACGTCGTGCCTTAAAAAGAGTTGGGGTGGAAGCTGAAAGTTGCAAAGTTCTGACAGAGCGCTGCACGTTTTTTTACAGAGGATACATGTCTGCTCAAAATTTCAATTTTTGACGCGCTACAGCTACGGCACGATTGTCGTCTGTCCGTCTGTCTGTGGGTCACGGATGTATTGTAACTAAACGATGCGAGACAGGGCGTATGTTGGTATTAATCATTAATAGGAAGCCGCATGTTGCCGTTCAAATGACATGAAAATCATTGACCTTGGATGACCTTGAAGGTTAGTACGCGCTATTGTGGCTAAACGGTAAGAGATAGGGCTAAGGTTGCTATTTATCACTAATAGGAAATCGCATCGATTTTGGATGACCTTGAAAATCAGTACTACAACAGCAACTGTATAGGCTGTAGCACATTTTCCCTAACGACAGCTGGGCTTTCTTGTACTATTCTATTGTCGTGGTGACGAGCATGTCATTAGGGAAGCAGATGAATGAGAAAGTGCATTCGTGCAACAAGTTAGTCTTGAAACACAACTGCGACGTCTGGGGATTTACCAGCATGGCACTCAGGTGTATTTTATCGCTTGTCGCTGTATGCAGGTGTTGATAATGACATTCAAGGCGAGCGTGGAAGGTTTGAGCATGTTCCTGGTCGCCCTCACCGTCAGTATGCTTGTCTACTCGAGCGCTCTTTACTACGCCGAGGCCAGCGTCCCGGACTCGCAGATTGAAAGCATCCCGGACGCGTTCTGGTGGGCCATCATCACCATGACGACGGTCGGCTACGGAGACAAGGTGCCGAAGGGCGCGATGGGACGGATGATCGGAGCGGCGTGTGCGATCTCCGGCATCCTGACGCTGGCGATACCCGTGCCGATCATCGCCGGACATTTCAACCGGTTCTACTCGCACCGGACTGGACGATCTCGACTCCAGATCGTCAACTGAGTCATACTAATGCATTGCGTTTTCTGTTATTTATTTTTGTTCGCTTCTGACGTACGGTAGACGTTGTCGCTTTACTGTCTTCGGTATGCATGGGGTATTATTAACGCCATATCGCTGTGTTATACCCCGTTTACACGATCGAGCAAACATCAAGCAGACCTGATGGAACCCCGCTCCCTGGCTTAAGTGTAGGCTTAAGCTTAGCCCACAGTAGATCACGTGTTATATAGACCTTCCAATTACAACCCGCCCGCCCTCCTAATTAGCATGCTAATTACCATAGCTCGTCGAGCCAGCTGGATGAATGCTAGCAAACATCGAGCAGACGTCGAGCAGACGTCGAGCAATTAGCGCGTGTATTTTGAATACATTTGCTCGACGTTTGTTCGATGTTTGCTTGATCGTGTAAACGGGGTATTACATTTATGCCGTCATATTTCAAGCAACACTCCTGACATGGTATAGAATATGACTGTACATATAGGCACGTGAAAATACTAAATATAGGCCTACCACAGCATCAGCTCGGCCGTCTATCGCTCAGCAAACAGTGCTGTGTCATTCTGTGGCGTACACTTTGTCCGGGGAGCCTTCTGCTGAAGACCTGCGTATCACTGTCATTCGAAATTTTCTGAATTATTGTTTTTTGAAACTTGAAAATTTACTTCGTGTGTGTGAATATTTGGTTGAGATTGGATTTAGTACTTGTAGCATAAAGTGACACTCTAGCGAAAACGTCAGAAATTGTACAGTTGAGTTGTACGTTAGGCGAAACGGACGACATCGCGTGGCTTTCCGGAGAAGTCTAAATAATCAATCTTTAATGACCTATAGCTACTAGAACAAAAAGTGTGTGGTCAAAGTTTTACATAAAAGCAATCGCGATGAAAACTATTTCAAAATTTAAAAAAATCCTTTAAAGTAGCTGAATGAGTTTGAATACCAGACCGACGGTTGAGCGACAGGTATATTGGCGCACCGTAAACAGTTCTTGTGCGCATTTGTGCCACTATTGTACACCCTTTTCGGCCGATGTAATTGTGCACTATGCGAAAACCGTTAACACCTGTTGGCGTTGTCTGACATGGAATCGATTTGACGCAACAGACACAGCAGCAGCAGCAGCACGGAACAATGCTTACCGCACGGATGAATGAAGTTGCAGGTAGATGCATGTGGTTAACGGTACGCAGCCAGCCAGCGCTGCAGTTGGTTAAATTTTCAACAGGTGCTTGGCCGATATAAGCCTAAAGCGATCGATCTCGGTTGCTTGCTGTCGACCCATACACAGTAAGAGCACATCGCACTACGCCACGGGAGAATCGATGGCAGATTAACCCTTTTGCTTACTTGCACTTAAAAAGATGTGGGAGAACGCGCCGCCGTGTGGAGCCACACAATGTTGCGTTATTCTGTTTATCGACATTCAATGGGTTGGCAGTGTAAGTGTTTAACCATTCATTGCGTTCGGTGGCAGAAAAGTTTTTGCGACATTAAAATTCCTTCCAGAATTTGGCCGGCGTTCGTGACTTTTTTGGGCTACAAGATGCAACAGGCTGATCACCTATAGTTACACTAGAAGTTGTTGCGCTCGTCGTCAAACTCAAAATATTTCGAAGCTGTCAAAGTTTAGTGCTCATGTTAATTCGGATAGTCGGTATGATTCAGGCGGTAAAAATAACGTTCTCGACCATAAGAAACTTAAAGAAAGTGCCCATAAATAAATGCACCATCGGTGAAATATATGGCCACCCAAACCGGAGGTACTTCGATAGCATAACATAGGCCTATGTCATCAAAATCGATAGCCTTCCTAGAGCTTTATCTTTGACCATATCCGCCTGCCACTGAATAACTCTTTCTTAAAGAAAGCCTAGGCCACTCTTGTGCAGGGTGCACATTTAGCCTTTCCACCTTACTCTATCATATAGTAAGAATATATAGCTACGGTGAAAGTTCGTGTGTCACAAAGCTGGCGCACGTTGATTAGTAACGTGTTCAGCTGTTTTGACACAATAAACGAATGTGTGACAGATAGGCAGTCGGACGGACAGATAGACCAGGCAAATTGCCGTGCAGTAGATTCCGGGATCTGCGTATAAGACGCGCGTTAAAAATGCTGTTCTGCTATAGGCCTACATGTACAATGCCTGATAATCAACACCGAACATTTAAGCGTAGGCCTATTCTGTGGAGATTTTTTGCATCTATTCTGCTTAAAACATTTGGTTTTAAGCCTATATTACTACTACTACTGTAGATGAATTGCACATTAAACCTGTTAGCGCACGTCTAATGTATGTGGTGATGCAGTGGCGCAAAAAAAATCTGGCTCTATGCCTGCGTGACCCGCAACGAGTTGGCATTGCGCGTGATCACAGACCATGACCGCATGCATTCATAGACGTAATGTATGTATATACATGTACAGGTGAAATAGCAACTACGGACTATAGGTGACAAACGGGCTACTGTTGCCACTGTCAGCAAGCCTCACGCTTTCTTTTACATAAACTTTATTATAGTGCAAAATCAAGCGCAGAAAAACCAACATACACACGCAGACAGATTGGCAGAGTTTTAGCGCGTTCCTATGTAGCTCAACAGTCGACACAATACGGGTAAGATGATTGGTAATGTTTATTCACACAAAAGCAGTGTAGAGTGAAACAGACAGACAGAAAGTAAGACAATTTTATTAATTGTGATTGCTCGTTTCTATTATGTCGTGCTTTAAAATGTTGCCTTGCAGAAACACAGCTTCCAACTTGTTTCTGTAGTCGTATTTTAATATATGGCCTATCTGTTTATACATATATCGACTTAGGCCACTCATTAGACCTATTGCATTCTTACCGTATTCTCACCATTCTGCGCATTTCCTTCTTCTTTCACTACAGATTATTCACAAGTCCGTTTCGGTATACAGTGTTGAATAGTGGCTTTACAGAATGATAAACCCGCTAGATTAAACAGTTTTTGGCCACCGGATGCAAAGATTTTTTTTTACAAATTTTATTATATATATATTCACCCAGAAGGTAGCAATACAACAGTATAGCGCACACAAAAAGAGAAAAAAGACAGAAAAAACAAAGCATACGACACAAAGAAGCAGTGATGAAGTTTATTCGCCATGACAGGCAATAAAAACAAACAAAAAAAGTCGTGCAAAACAGTGTAACAATAGACAAATCAGTGAGTCCAGATACGACAGTAAAAACAAAAAAAAACAAACTAACTACTAGGCCTACTTAAAAATTTTACTTTTACTGCACAGCTAAAATGTTCAAATATTTTGTGACGGATGTCCTGTTCAGTACAAATGTCAATCATAACGTCGAAGTCATAACACATTGATACAAATTCTACAGATTGACTGAACGAGATAAAACACTGTTTAAAAACTCCATTATCATGTCTATGTAAAAGCCTATGTAAAAACAGAAATTTCTTCAACAAGCATATATGCCTAACATCCAGTCTTTCACACAAAAACTGTATTTCCCTCACAGAATCCCACGCATGCATTCCAAAAACTTTTCTATGGGCATTATTCCAACATGCGGGTTTTTTTGGCCGCGCGCATGCTGCAATGCTTTACTTTGCTTTGGAGAAATCGGTATAAAAATCTGTAACATTCTGTTCAGTTAATCTGGTCTATTTCGTCGTGGAACAGCTATAGATAGTAGCTTAGTAGTTTTGCCTAATTTGTTGCCTGTGTAATGTAGTTTATTATACGGTTGCATGCAGGCTGCAGGGAGCAATGGAAGCCGTCCAGTTGTCGGCGTCAACGTCGTTCGCCGAGGGTAAGCCGGTGTTCGGCGTCGCGTGTCTCGACAACGAGCTGTACGTGATACGACGCCGAACTGCCGAGGTCGAGGTCTACGATGCCAGCTGCTACAAGCTGACGCGCAAACTGCCGGTCACCAAACTCCGCAATCCTCTGGACGTGGCAGCCTGTGCTCAGTTGAAGCGCGTCTACATCGTCGACGGGCTAGATCCGAGCGGTAAAGTCTACGCCGTCGAGACGCAGCAGGTGTCAGAGGATGGGGCTCCATCATCACCCAGCAGCAGCACGTCGTGGTCGGTCGGCGAGATGGCGATGAACGTCTCCGTGACGTCGAGACCCACGGTCGTGGTGACGTGCGGCAAGGTGGCCCAGCTGCTCGAGTTCAGTCCGGACGGTCAGCTCGTGCGTCAGATCGCGCTCGACGCGGAGCTGGTCAGCGCCCAGCACGCCGTCCTGCTGACGCCGCCCGACTGCTTCGTCGTCTGTCACGGTTGGATGGACGACGCTCTGCACCGAGTCTGCGTCGTGGACGCCCGGGACGCCGACGGTGCGCCGATCTACGTCTTCGGCAGCAAGCGCGGCTCCGCCAGCACCCGGTCCCTGCATAATGCCAGTCACCTGGCCGTCGACGCGCGTCATCACTGCGTCTTCGTCGTCGACATGGGCAACCGACGCATTGTGGCCCTTGACTCCACGCTCAAGGAGATCACCGACGTCCCGGTCGTCGACAAGAAACGCCTGCCGAGCAGACTCTGTCTAGACGCGGAGCGCGGTCTTCTGTACGTCGCCTGCAACGAGTGGAAGGACGTCTTCTGGACCTCCGGTTCAGTCAACGTCTTCAACGTCGGCTACAAGTCTTCGTTTGCAGACTGAACACCACCAACATTCGATCGGATCAAGACAGTTACTTAAGACCAATTTACATGATCTACGACGCCGACGCGACGCGACTCAACTGCTGAGTTGTGTTGCGTCGGCGTCGTAGGTTGGTCATTACTGTACGCACGTCGATTGCTGTTACTTATAGGACCTAGGCCTCTAATCAATTCTAATAGGCGGCTCCGTTCAGCCGTACATACGCAGTGAGATACGTAACTCGGCGCTATATAGAAGAAAACAATATTGAATTTGGACAGTCAGTGATAGGCTATATTATTTTCACAGTGAAAAAGTGTCATTAAATGACTCAACCTTAGACCTATGTCGTTGGCGTTTTAGAACGGACCTTTGCTCTAGCCTCTAGGCCTATATATACAGTCTATAACCGTATGACGAAAAATACGTTAAAAGCCATAGGCCTACTGTTATTTGACTGTGAAACAATACTGCTGTCGTTTTTGTGGGCAGTAGGCTTAACTAAAGAAATAACGTATATAAGGATAGCTTTGGATCGTATCCTTATTGATTTGGGGAATTAACTTTTATAACTCTTGTAACGAGGTAAGGAACGAGGATCGAACACGAGATGACAACAATATTTTCCTCTGCTACTATATTTTTACGCTCGAAAGCTGCTATACTGCTTTCAGCGCGTCTTAGCCATCCCAATAATGTCTGTCCGTCCGTCCGTCCGTCTGTCTGTCTGTCTGTCTGTCTGTCACACGGGTGGATCAGTCAAAAACGGTGCAAGCTATATAGAATTACCAAATCTTTACCATCGGCTGCCTGGAAAACTCTAGTTTTAGAAACCGTAAAGCTTTTTTATAAATTCAAAGGGGATCACCTCGAACGAGGGAGCTAAATGAAAAGGGAGTTGGAAAAATTTGCAATTTTTAGCCAATAATTCACAGCCAAAACTAAGGCGATTTGAGATTTTTCAGGTTTCTTCCCTGTTCGATATTACTGTCTCTAGGGCCTATAATAAGTTGCTCAGCATGACAATTCTGTGAGTCTAACTCTATATTGTTGTTTTTGTTTAATTTTTTGTCTACCAATGTTTGCTTGGTGAAATAAAGATTATCAATAAGTCACTGTATCTCAATAACGGTGTGAGATAGGGCCTAGGTTACTGTTAATCACTAATAGGAAGTCGTACACTGGCTATTGATTGCCACCGAATTCAATGACCTTGAATGACCTTAAACGTTAAAATAGGGCTTTTATGGATTCTTTGACGATTTTGGGCTGCGAGACACATTCCAAGAGCGAATTGCGCCGAAACCAATTGAGATAGACATGGACAAGCTGCATATAAAATTTCCACTATTAAACGTAGCCTAGATTTTGACGGTTCAAGTCTCGCTTTTCTAGGTTCAAGGAAACCTGCGCACGAGGGCATCAATTAGCGGTATTCCCGTAAAAGTCTATTTTACCATTGTTGACCAGTAATTGTTATAGGCTTCCGCGCGTCTCCTGAACATTTGCTCAAATTTCTTGTTACCTTTTTTCACATTGCGCGGAGACCGACTGCCGCAGAAGCGATTCATGCATGCGTGCAGCTGGAGATGAGGTCTGACGCGATTGGCCAGCGGTCTGACGCTAGCCTGCCGGCAGCGTCTAGACCGCTCCTCCTACACGTAGGCCTACGTAGCCAATATGGGTGGTAAATTCGAGATTTTTGCAGGCAAGCAAAAAAACTTGCCGACTGCACCGTGATAGCGAGGCTGCATGCTAGGCTTGTCGTGCTAGTTGGCTCACTGGCGGATCCGTGATACCGTACTTGCTACGGTTGAGGTCGTCAGTTACTCGGCTGCCGTCGTCCCTGCCGTGTACAATATGAATGGTGAATTCGAGATTCTTGCACCATTCGGGTGCTTGTCGTACCGTCGCAGGGACACGGTCTTAGCCGGTATCTAGAATGTATAAGCACCATTGCTTGTATACGTACTGACTAAGGCGGTTCAAAGCAGTGACCGGTCAAATATCCGATTTTCACAGGGCCGGATATTAGACCGGTTAACTGGTCATGACTGGGCGCCTTTGACCGATGACAAAATATGACCGATCGTAGGCCTATAGCTTTTGACCGGCTGCCGGTCAAATATTTTGTGCCAAAATATAATATCTTTTAACAGTGACCTTGCATGATGTAGGTTACGCATTCACTGTAGGCCCTATCATAATGTGATTATAACGTTCTTCAGTCGCTTTGTTGAAAGTGTAGGCCTAGAAGTTATATATACCATGCATTGGAAATTTAGCAGCAATTAATTGCATCAGTCGTCTGGTTCGGATTCAGGGTCGTAGGTGATATTAGCCTACCGGTAATTGTTGCCGGCAGCAACCATTAATCACGGATTAGTCAAACTACTGAGCTACTATCTATCATTAACCACTGCCAAGACATTAGGCCACGAGTTACTTCTCACACTGTCACAGTGGCTTATAAAATCTGCCAACTTTAAAATTAGCTGCATGCAGCACAAAAGCAGCGGTCGATGCATAATAGGCCTATATTGCATACCGGATAGGCCTACATCGAACCACGGCAAAGTAGAAAGCGTAGACACGTAAATTTTTATCCTCTTGCAGCATAGCCGTCATTGCAATTAGAAAGTTTAAAGATTAAGCATTCGGTCTAAGTTAAAATGATTTAAAACAATGAACGCCAGGATACAATGCGGTAATTTGGCGCACGTAAGTGATGATTGCAGGCAGCAACATTGCATTCAAAATTGCGACCAAACCGCTGCAGACAGAGGTATATTGGAACTCGTCATCGTCCTATTATATCCAACGATAACCATTGCCAACCTCCACGACGTACCGTTTAGCTACAATACATGCGTTACAGATGACAGACAGACGACAGACAGACGACACATCGTACCCAAGGATCGACCTAACTGTCCGCCAAAAATTCGTGATTGATTGCTTTATCGAGAATTTATCCCTGCACTCAACCACCGATTTCTTAGACTGTTGGGCGAATGCGGTGTTCCTTTGGACCGTTTCCAGCATAGAGTAACTAATTGTTTGTAAACAGTGTGAAAAAGCGATAAAATTGTTATAAATTTTGTTTCAGCTGTTTCTTCGAGACCTTTATTGTGTTATATTGTTAACTTTCTAATTACCGAATGGCACTGTTAGACTTAGTAATGCTTTAAGGCTTTCGCCCACTTGGATGATGCGCCCACTTGTTTACCGGTCGAATTACTGCCAGGTGTAACTGAACGATGGCGATGTTCACTATGGCATTCCATTATTCAGGTTTGTAAGCTGTTATTGTCGTTTAGGTTATGTTTGTACTCACTACCTTAATATGTATGATCGAGAAGTCATTAATACAGGTCTTTGACAGTGATAGCTGTTTTCAGCGCCTCTGAAGTCAATTGACATACTGGCGCTATACAAATTAGCAATTTGATCTGATTGTACGAGGGTTGATCAATAAGTATTGAGAATCAATGTATTAGACTTTAAAAAATTTTTTTACAATCTATATATGTTAGTGAAAAGTATATTTTCTGTGAACATGTATAAGTTTGTTGCAGATGTGACATTATTGTAATTTATGCTGCCACTGCAAATTTAACAGAAACGATTTGGTGTGCTAACGCGAACAGCGTAGAATTAGGCTCGTTGTTGCACGACAGTTCTCCAGTCTGCAGTCAAATTTAGCAATGTGGTGTTCTGAATCATCTGATTTTCTGAAAACCCTAACAAATATGTTTGTGAATTTCTCATTTGCAACTACGAATATACGATAGCCTAAATCTGCGCTCGCTGTAAGTAAAAGCGCTTGAGCTATTAATGACGTCACATCAAAATTTAATGTTACCAGTATATTTTTATCGAAAAGTTAACAGTTTATGGCATCTAATGTGTTGATGAAAAGATTAGCAACATTTTTAATTTGTTACGCGAAGGCCCTCAATGTACGTGGGCCCGAAAGTGAGCCCCACGTGCCCTGCCATAAATCTAGTACTGCAGTCCAAACCACAAATCTGTGATTGCCCAACAAACTGTTGGCAACTCTGCCTTCATACAATAAGATCATCTTGCACACAGTAACGACCAAACCCCCAGTAACTGTCATCGGTTTTGATATCTGAAATTTTATTTTTGTGTTGTCCGCTATGCATCATTTAATGTAGTTTGCACTGATGCTGTAAATCATTTCTGTCTAACGGTCTATGATGTAAATTACAATGACGTCATATCGTTCCAACGAAGGCAGCTGAAACTTCAACAATAACAATGAATACAAAGGTTGTATTTTGATGAATTTGTCAACTTATTAAGGGGTTTTTGTTGATTTTTGCGATCTTCGGCTGCAGCGCACACTCTAAGAATGAACTGCGACGAAATGGCTGGAGATAGACTGACAGTTTGCGAACAGGAACTATAGGCTCTCACATGTCTCGTGAGCATTAGCTCAAATTTATTGTTGCATTTCTGATCCGTTTATAACATGGTTCTACATAGATGTGTTTTGAGTGATTGATTGATTGAATATGTAAACGCTAAAGTTTTGCAACTGACAACAGCAAGAGGGTCACATTTAAATTAATATTATACAGGGCTGTAGATGCTAGTATAGAGTATAAGTTGGATTTATGGATATTGATGTGGAAATTAGTTGCAGAGGCTGATATCTTATTACTGAGCCTTTAGCTACCAGCCTGAGACTGAGATGTGATAAGAGTTGCTCTGATAAGGTGTGATGCCCACTGCCCAGCTCAGCTGCTGCAGCTGCTAGCCTGCTGGTGGATAAGATGACAGCAGGTGAACAGATGCTGGTCACTACATGGCTGCCTGGAGGCAACTGCTAGCAGATGTGGGGTGGGGTATGGAGGGGTGCTCTGGGGTAGTGTGATAAGCCCAGGGGATGTAATACTATCATCTTTCTTGCCAAGCAATGCAAGTTGCACTGTGTTTTCTCAGTTTCCTGGCCTCAGTTGTGGTGGCTCCTGTGACTGCCCAGGTTCTATGTACTGTAGACCTGTAATGACTTATCTGCCAAGTGCTGAATGTATGTTTTACTTTTAGTTAATTCCAGGTGCAGTGTTTAGTTGTCTGGCTTATCACTTGTACCTATTCATATTAAGAATATTGATTACAAGAATAAACTAATTCATTTGGAAATTGCAGAGTTTTCTGCGTGATCATAAACTTTCAGATAATCTGAAGTATACTGTTCCTTATTGGAACAGTATGTCTTTTTCTGTACCATTTTATGTAAGCAGAATAATGGGAGAAAATAAAAGGATATCTGATTGGCAAGCAAAATTTCTAAAAAAAGTTGCACGCAAAGATGTGCTGGCACAGAATGAGAAGGTGCAGTAATGGGTAAATGTCAAAAATGGCCATGAAAAAGGTTGTGTGTATGTTCTGTTTCATCAATAAGTATCAATAAGTAGTTATAAATAGAAACTAATTTAGAATTTTAAAATATGTATTAGTATAAGCAAGTGGTTTAACATGATTCAGTGAACTTTTTACCAACTAATAGCATTAGCTTGATCAGCATTGTCATTTATGTTTGCCTGGTGGATAAATATATGAAAATTATTATAGTATTTATAATTTTATACATTAATATTATTGTCATTCCTAAGTTGTAGAATTGTTGTTATCTATGATTTTATTGCATGTATTTTGTGCAGTTGCATTACTGACATCTGCAGTATTTCTAATCTGCACCCTGCCATTTTCTGACGGTCAAAATATGACGTCAGCAGTGCCGTCAAATGTCACTGATTATGTTACTACTGGTGTGCCTACGACAACTGTGTCATTTACCAGCCATTACGAAGTTTACCTCAAGCGTACGGAGTCAGGGGTTTCGCCGTTAAATCTTTCTGTGGTTGTTGACGTTCGGAGCAGTTTCGAGCTTAGTTTCCGGACCTGTTCACACGGCAGCCTGTTGTCACAGTTTGGTGATGACAAGCGGAACTACTTCCAGCTAATTCTTGATGAAAACGGTTCACTGACTGTCAGCCTGAGCTCTGGCTCTGCATCCAGTTCCGTGCTGCTTGGTACGGATCTCAACGACAACCAGTATTACACATTTGTGTGGACTTACCGACATCCTGGAAGTGTGGCAGTTTCTGTCAAGCGGGGTGCTACAGTGCTGAATGAAACGATGCTTTTGGGACCCTCTTTCGACCGAGATCTGTTTAATATGAACCTGAGAAATGGCTCTAAGCTTCTTGTTGGTGATGGGTTGTTTGAGGGTTGCTTACGTGATGGAGTTCAAGGGTGGTTTACATTGGCTGCTGAAGCGGATGACAATGCAGTGCAGTGGGACAGTTGTCCTCGGCCAACTGTTTGTAACCGAACCGACACCACTGATGGCTGTGTTTCGTCTTCATGTGTCAACAATGCCAGGTTTGTTCAGCATCAAATGTTGTATTTTGCATTAAAAAGAAAAACTTATTATTGGTGCTTTTAGCATAGATGTTTAATTTGCCAATGTCTTTGGTGCTTACTATTTACTGGTAGGCTATACTCTACCAAGTTGCCCAAAAGTGAAATTTTTGGACATGGTATTTAGAGCAGAATTTTTAGACTGAATGCCATTTATATCACCTATCCCACAGCTTTAGAAAACTGAATGGTGGTGATGGCTTAGGAACTTTTAATTGGTTAATCAATATTCTCTGACTGTTGATACATTTTTTTGGTTTTCACAGACTTTTTATGTATTTTGGAATACAGTGTTTTTTTGTTTAAACCAGCTGATTCACTTATCTTTACTCTGAATGAAAAAGCTGGTGGATGCTAGAGTATTAATATTATTTTTTTATCAGCTTGATATGAGTTATTCACATTGATGTGATTGCTCTATAAAGCGTTGATGATCAACATTGAGAAGAAAAATTTATTAATGTCCAAAATGACTGACTTTTATGTATTAAGAATGTCTGTTGCATGCCGAAGTACTGGTGTATTTTGTTATGCTAATTGCAGCGAGGTGGTTAATGGGTGTGATAGTCACACATGTCAGAATAACGGAACATGCATTGATTACGGCAATGGCAGTTATAGTTGCCAGTGTGAGACCATTGCTTTGAAAGTACATGCTGGCACTGTCTACAGGTATGATTTTTCAGTTTATCTGGCTGTCATTAGTTACTCCATTTTGGTGGGTGTGATTGTTTTACATAATTTTTGCGCAGATGAACTTTATTGGAATAAAATTTGCTACTTTCTTAAATATTTAGCTTTGATGTGATTTAGTGACTGGTCATTAGCCGAAAGAGGTATTGGTCTGAATTTCTTCAGATTCCAGTCTGCCATAGCCAGGGGTTGCTTTAGCCTAAAGCCACCATAGTCAATGTCAGCCTTAGCCAAAGTGGCATATATACAGAACTCGGTCACTAACCCTATTCCTATGTCTAGCCCTCAGGTTGTTTAGACTGGTGCTTCTTTGGACTTGTAAGCTGTCCTCATGTGATTCATATGCACATAGATTTACGTATTTCTGCCAAGTTTCATGAAAATCAGTACAACAAAAGTAGATAAAAATGGTGCATGATATTCCTTACAGAGAGGATCATAGAGTGCTACTTTTTGGCATATTTTTCTGTGGCTTTTGTGATCTTGATTACGGTAGCATTTAATTGTTTGTCTTTTTAGTGAGTGCCATTTTTATGCCGATTTTTGTTCAAATCTATCCTATTCACAAGAAGATGCACGTGAACAATTTAAGCATTGACAAATCATCAACCAAATAATGTTTCTGTAGTAGTAGTTATTGTTTTGATATATGTTGGCATTTCGGAGTACTTTGTGACGTCTGGTGACCATGATTTTACCTTGGGCTTGATAGGCACGTTACTCGTTGTGAACATTTGTGACAATGTTTCAGGGTTGGGCATAATGGAACGCATTGTGAGGCATTGATAAACGCTTGCTTGTATCAGCCACCAATTTGTCTGAATGAAGGAATATGCGACTTTGATGAGTCGGAGTTGAATGGATTCGTTTGCTTCTGTCGGAACAGTGGCCGAAAACATTTTTCAGGTAATGACGTTAATGTGCTTCCATCTAACTGATGCTGCTTGATGCTGTGTTACATTTGGCAGGCTTAAGGGCAAAAGTCCCACTGCAGTGCTCATTCTTCATTAATGGAAAAGAGTTCTGGCAAGTCAGCTCGTTTTTGTGTCTGGGCAGTCTGATTACAATTGATGGGACTGATAGCAAAAGCAAATATGATACAAAGCAAAGAATTGGAAAAGCAAAAACAGTCTTTGGTGATATGAAGAATGTGCTTCTCAGCCACAGAGTCAACTTTACTACAAGACTATGAGTTTTACATTGTTATGTCCGGTCAGTTCTCTGATATGAAACATGGACAATTTCGAAAGTGATGACAGACAGATTGATGGCCGTGGAAGTTTGTTTCTTGTGGAGGACGTTAAAGATGTCATGGATGGAGAAGAAAAGTAACAAGGAAGTATTTAAAGAGGCGGGGGTACACCGCACTCTACTGAAACGAATATGTCAACGGCAGCTTGCTTTCCTGGGGCACGTGTCGAGAAGACATGGTCTGGAGAATTTGGTGGTGACGGGAAGGATAGATGGGAGGTGTGGCAGCATCTGAGACTGAAGTATCTAGACAGCTTGTGTGAATCATGGATGGACAGAGTGAGCCCAACAGAGGTCATCAGGGCTTCAGAGGACAGACTGCTCTGGCAGCACATGGTCGTCAACGTCATCGACAATGGCACGGCTACATGACATGGGGGAACTGGCTATGTTTTTTATTTGAAATGCCACACCATGATTTATGTTGTTCTTTTGTTTGTTGACTTTGTTAACTTGTGCAGTACAGTCAAATCAACAGGTGGGCCATGTCTGAAACCACAGATTGGAGGAGTTCGCACCAGTAAAAGTTATTTTTGCGACCGTATACTTTTGATTCTTTCACCTTGCTGTGTCAGTTAATTTGATTGCATAGGGTCTACTGTGTGCTCAGGTCAACTCAGCCTTCTGTCCTCAGCAGAATGGCAAATGAATAGTAGTTTATGGACTATGGGATGAAGACCTAGTGTGGTTGATTGGGTGGTGGTATGTCTGCTAGCTGCAAACTGCAGGTCCAGTTGTTCACTGATGTGGGCAATTGATGGCTTCATAGTGCTGTGCTGTATCATCAGCTCATGCCGATCAGCTGCCATTTCCACGATTGTAAAGCACTTCTGGTCCCGAGTCCGACTTATGTAAGAAGCATCCTAGCAAGTACCAAACCTTTCACCTTACTTTTGACTTTTTGCTGCAATATATCGATGCATGTGTTTTGTTGAAGGCCGATATTGTGAGCTGTCCAGTTCGTACTGTGATTCTGCGCCGTGTTTGCACGGTGCAACATGTCATAACGAGGATGACGGTTACACGTGTGAATGTGCACTGGGCTACACTGGTCAGTTACATTTCGTTACCTTATACAGTTGTGTGACTTGGTAGTGTAACGGTAACGGGCCCAGACTGTCGACCAAAAGGTCCATGGATCGACTCGGGCCCAGATCACTGCCAGGTAACAACCTTGGGTAAGTTGTTCACGCACATGTGCCTCGGTTCACCAAGCAGTATGACTTGGTACCAGTCAAAGGGCAGTGATGCTCTGCGGCTGGGAAGGTAACCATAGGTTTGGTGTCGCACCGGCCATGCGTCACATACTCAGTGGTCTATCCACCGATAGGCCACAGAAAGGGAG
>Ga0209367_1004940_pt1 | contig 18486 bp, 12 predicted proteins | sample WorMetLIZISLAND2_FD_187412 | JGI IMG/M metagenome (GOLD analysis project Ga0209367, IMG submission 187412) | Marine gutless worms symbiont microbial communities from Max Planck institute for Marine Microbiology, Germany - Olavius geniculatus... ... | reverse complement strand
GATCCCCACTATCGATATGATGATTATCCTCATTATGAGGCTTTCCGGAATCCGGCTACGCAGAACCAAATCATGGGGACTCGAAGACATCGCCTTAAATTAATCCTTTAAATGGTAGATAGACCCGAAGAAATTTATGGACGTCTACAAATTCCTGTTAGAATTATAAAGATGACAGGTAAAAGAGCATTGGTTTCTGCCAAGAATGGTGCAGTGGATGGCGAGTGTCAGAGAATTATGAGAGTACAAGAAGTTGCTCCAACATTAATCAGGTTATCTCCTCATATAAGTCAGTTTGAAGGGACAGTATTTACTAAAATTCCCGATATGAAAGTAGAGGGATGGGATTCAATTAAGGATTATAATATTGGGGTAAGAGAAGGTGTTCAATATATTGAAGATGCAACAAAAGGTTTTAAGCGTGTGGAAATTATACACGATGATCCAACGTTATTTCAGTTTCTCAATTCAGACCGTGTTGATCTAATTATCAATCCGCGTTTCAATGGATTAATCCATTTGAAACAACTAAATCTTGAAAATGTAATTCGTCCCATAGGTCCACCGCTAGCTACATTTCGGACGTATAATTACCTGCATGTAAAACATAGGAAATTAGCTCCAATAGTAGAGGATCTCCTTGTAAAGATGTATGTGAGTGGAGAGTTGCAAGAATTGAGGGAACACTTTCAACAGGAAGTCATAGCAACAACAACGCCAAGATAATATCAGGATCACTAAACTTGGTGATTCTTGACGGGGCATTTCGGATATTAATAGAAATAGCCAAAAAAAATAGATGAGATTGTCTTTACCCCCTTTTTCCAAGAAAAAACAATACACGCTATCTTACCGCTCAGTGGTGTATGTGGTTTTGTGCAGCTCGCTTTTTGCCATAATTGCAACCGCAATTCAGCTCTATCTGGATTATCGAAGAGACGTATCCGCATTGCACGAAAGTTTTAGACTTATCGAAAAAAGCTATCTGCCTACCATCGCCAGGAGCACCTTTAAAATCGACCAGGATCATTTGCGGCTTGAACTCGAAGGTGTCCTGAAACTGCCGGACATCGTTTATCTGGAGTTACAGGAGGTAAGGGGCAGTCAGATCTTAACGCATTCTCATGGCAATCCGAATGCGGAAAAAATAATCCGCAATGAATTCCCGCTCGAATATATCGATCCCGTGGGCGAAAGAAGGTCTATAGGTACTCTGATCGTGATGGCCAGCCTGGAGGGGGTGTATCAGCGTCTCTGGTCAAGAGTAGTAACCATTCTGGTCACGAACGTGGGTAAAACTTTTTTGGCTTCAGCCGGAATCCTGGCGATTATTTATCTGTTGATCACCCGTCACCTGTTACGAATGGCCGATTTTACCAAACACCTGACACCGGGCACAAAAAATCGTCTTTTGACACTGGATCGCAACCCACGTGACGCGGATAAGCCCGATGAGCTCGAACACGTTGTTCTGGCGATTAATGAGTTGCAAGAGCGCGTAGCTGCCGATATTATCAAGCAGAGGCAGGCCGAGCTAAAGTACCGAACAGTTGCCGATTTTACTTATGACTGGGAGCACTGGGCGAAGGTTGACGGCACTATGGAATACGTCTCCCCTTCCTGTGAGCGCATTAGTGGCTACAGCGTGCAGGATTTCATGGATAATTCGTCTCTCCTCAGAGAGATCATCATACAACAGGATCACGAGAAATGGGACACACATTACCATAATTCTCGTCGGGAGCCAAAACCGCGAGAGATGCAGTTTCGCATTCAAAGACGGGATGGGCAGATCTGCTGGATTGAACACTCCTGCCAGCCGGTGGTAGACGATCAAGGCCGTCTTAATGGATTCCGCGCCAGCAACCGAGACATAACAGCCCGTAAAGAGATGGAGCAAGGATTACAGCAGAGCAAAGAATTCAACCAATCCGTGTTGATGTCACTGCCTGAACACATAGCAGTTTTGGACAATGAGGCGAATATTTTAACAGTCAACGAAGCCTGGAACCAGTTTGCCCGCAAAAACGATGCGACATTTCCAGATGGTGTCGGATCTGGTGTTAACTATCTCAGGATCTGCCGGGAAGCTGCAAGTAGTGGAGGAGAGACTGTTGATGAGGCAATTAACGGTCTCAGCTCAGTACTCGATGGTTCTATTAAATATTTTGAGATGGAGTATCCCTGTGATTCTCCCACCGTGAAACGCTGGTTTTTAATGACCGTCATACCCTTCAAGGGGCGAAAGGGCGGGGTGATTGTGGCTCACAGCGACATTACCCAACGTAAACTAGCTGAAATGAAACTCCGTAGTTCTTTTACAGAGATCGAGCAGCTGAAAAACCAGTTAGAAGCTGAAAGCGCCTACCTTCAAGAGGAAATCCAGTCTGATCACAATTTCGAAAATATCGTCGGCAACAGTGACGCTCTCAAATATGTGCTTCACCTGGTTTCGGAAGTGGCATCAACTGATGCCCCGGCTCTGATTTTAGGTGAAACCGGAACCGGTAAAGAGCTCATCGCCCGAGCTATCCATTATGCCAGTTCCCGCAGCAAGCACGCCCTTTTTAAAGTCAATTGTGCCAACCTGCCTGCGGCGTTAGTTGAGAGTGAATTGTTCGGCCATGAGAAGGGAGCCTTTACGGGTGCAGATTCAAGACGTATCGGCCGATTCCAACTGGCAGACAAGGCCACGCTTTTTTTGGATGAAATCAGTGAAATTCCCATTGATCTTCAGGCAAAATTGCTCCGAGTGTTGCAGGACGGTGAATTTGAGCCGGTAGGAAGCTCGAAAACGATTAAAGTGGATGTAAGAATCATCGCCGCGTCCAATCGATCGCTTGATGACGAGGTCAGTGCCGGCCGTTTCCGTTCAGACTTGTTGTATCGTATCAATGTATTCCCCATCACTGTGCCGCCATTGAGGCATCGCAAAGAGGACATCCCGCTGCTCGTTAATTGGTTTGTGGACAAATTCAGTCGCAAAATGGGTAAACGTATCTCCTCTATTCCTGCCGCACTGATAAGGCATTTGCAAAATTACGATTGGCCTGGGAATGTCCGCGAGCTGGAAAATGTGATCGAACGAGCCGTTATTACCTCGAAAAACTCAGTACTGAAGCTAACCGAAAAACTCACGGCTAATTCGTCTAAAGCGGCCTTTAATTCGAGCCAGACACTGGCCGAAGTGGAAAGAAATCATATCCTCAAGATCCTTGAAGCCACGGGCTGGAAAATCGAAGGAAACAATGGTGCTGCGCAAATTCTGGGCCTTGCCCCTAGCACCATTAGAAGTCGTATGAAAAAACTAGGGATCAAACGTCCCGAATCGAACTGACCTTTGTATTAGGAATTAGGTACTGGGTATTGGGTACTGGGTATTTGGTACTGGGTATTTGGTATTGGGTACTAGATAGTTAAAACATCAGTTTTGCGCAAATTGTGCAAAACATTTGTTGGCATCTTTGCATAGCACCAACAAACGTGCGTCTACAAAGGTTAGAATCGATATCAACTTTTGGTTCGTCTATGATTCCAGCTTGTCCCGGCTGTGTATTTATTAATCCGATTTTAGCTGTTATGCCGACGGCGGTAAATTAAAATAGATCCGCCGACCTGCGATGAGCTTAGTCGAATCGAGGCGGACCACAAATCTTCAATCTTCAATCTTCAATCTTCAATTCCGGCTTGTCCGGATTAGGTGCTTTGCAAAGCATTTTGCAGTTTTGCTGAAGCAACCATTCGCTTCCCAAGGTTAAGACCCACCATATTTCGTGAGCCACAAACCCACGGTATGCGGTGGGTTGCCACCTTATATGGTGGCTCTATCTCTCCAATCGCCTCTAACAAATATCTAATAACACAGAATTTTACGTTATATTCAACATTTGACCGCGTCTATATCCGTGCTTTTATTATGGCACATATATTGCTGGGAATGAACATCAATCTCGATGGTTTTCCCAGTAAAGCGAATTTGCATGTAACTCTCCAACCAGAGGTATGCCTAACCCACATTCCTCATGAAAATTATAATTGACATGAGAAAAGTTGGGTAAGACGCATTCAAAACACATAGCCTTTAACCGGATTAGCAAAACTCGTATCTAAATCTAAATAAAGAAGCAATCCCTATTACATGTTTGGCTCTGACTGATTAACCCAAAAACATACGTTTGAGCGGAGTGAAAGAAGCAGGATTATATTATGATTTTGGTTATCTACGAACTGGATGTTCTTTTGGAAAAGCGGAAGGAATTTTTACAAGCTGTCCCGCTGATATTATCCACAACAGCCCAACAACCAGGTTGTGTGAGCCATCACATTAGCCGGGATATTGATGACGAGCATTCCTTTTACGTTTTCCAAGAGTGGGAAAATCAAGCAGCCCTTGATGTGCATTGGCAGAGCGATCGCTTCGCTGCTTTTTGGGGTGCCTTACACTTATTGAAACGAGCTCCTTCTATTCAAATTCACGCCGTTTCATTTACTGCCGGGATGGAGGCGGTCAATGCAGCTAGAGCCAAATGACAAGAGATTTGGGCGAGATTTGGGGACGGGCCAAGCTAACATTTTGTAAATATTGAGAATGAGTTTTCTTGTATCCCTTAAAACAGGGCTATATTTACCTTTTTGGAGTAAAAAACAGCGATATAACAGTGGCTTGTCATAATTATTAAAACTTAGTATATGAAGACAATTATTCTGATCCTCACACCCATTAGCCTTGTAGACAGCACTTCAATCATTCCACTGAGTATTTTTGATTTCATTAAAGACTTGATCGCAAAATGGGGCCGCCGCGTCATTGTGACGTTGCTGGTTATTCTCGGCCTTGCCATGGTTTTAGATGGAATTGGGTGGTTTTTAGGTATGCCGCTGATACCGGTATAACATAAAAGAATTAAAAAACTGATTTTGCCAGACCCGAACCGTTTTTTATTATGAATTCAAAATTATTGCGAATATTAACTGGGGTTGTTCTTTTCATATTTTTCAATAATATAGACGAGGGATTCTCACAGGAACCTTTAGTTAAACTCTCCCCCCAAGAGCAGGCCTGGCTTGAAGCGCATCCTAGCATCAAGCTGGGCTTCAATCCCAACATGGAACCGTTGGTGATTGCAAATAAAGATGGAACATATTCCGGTAACCTGATCGAACTCTTTGGAGAGTTAGGTCGCATCCTAGGCATCGACTTTGAAATCGAGATTGATCAATGGCCAAAGATTATCGAAAAGGCGCGGCAAAAGAAAATTGACGTCTTGATGGCTTCCAGCCCCCCGCTGGCCCGGTCACTGGGGATGCGACAGACAGTTCCCATCTATAACTCGTTTATTTCCGTCTACGCCAGAAAAGACCGGAACTTTTCCGTTAGCAGACTTGAAGATTTGAAGGGCTTGAAGGTGGCTCTGCTGAAAGGAGCCAAATTGACAGCAGATGTGCTGGCTCCGGTTCGCGAACACTGTACGGTATTCGAATTGGACGCAAACATAGAAGCCTTCAACATGACGCATCAGGGCAGAACCGATATAACCCTCGCCACCAATCATGACGCCTACCTTCTGAGAAAATATATGTTTGCGGATATGGAAGCGATCCACTCCTTTATGGAACTTCAGGTCGAATCGGCCTCGGCTGTGCGCGGTGACTGGCCGGAACTGGTCTCTATACTCAACAACGGTATCCATGCGATCGGAATGGATAGAGTCAGAGATATTATTTCAAAATGGACTGAGTTTAGGGGTATCATTGCCCTTACACCAGAGGAGCAGGCCTGGTTGAAAGAACATCCTGTCATCCGCGCTTCCAATCAAATCAATTGGCGCCCCTTTGATTTTATGGATAACGGGAAACCTTCCGGATTTTCGGTAGAATATCTAAACCTGGTTGCAAAAAAAGCAGGTCTTCAGGTTGAGTTTGTGTCTGATCGGTGGAATGATTTGCTTCAAGGCGGGTATAACAAAACCATTGACCTTTTGAATTGCATTGATCGAACCCCTGAACGCAAAAAAAATCTTTTATTCACCAAACCTTATTTTCAAAGTCACCTCGTCGTATTTGTTCGTTCTGATGAAGCGTCCCATACGTTTGAAGAATTCTTAGAAAAGCGAATTGCAGTAATTGATGGATCCTCACAACATCGGGCTTTAAGAGATCGCTTTCCTGATATCGAATTAATTACGGGCAAATCTTCAGAAGAAATTCTTAAGGCCGTTTCATTGGATCAGGCCGACGGCGCAATAGTTTGGCTACCTGTTGGTAATTATCAAATTAGAGAAAAGTTTATTGCCAATGTTGAACCAAGGATATCGATTCAATTATCTGAAATATTTTCTGGTTCAGTTAGTCATTCCATCGGTTTTGCAGCACGAAATGATTGGCCGGAATTGGTTTCAATTCTAGAAAAGGCAATGGCGGCCATATCAAGAGAAGAGTTAAATGATTTAATTGATAAGTGGTATCTTGCTGCAAAACAAATAGAACAACGCGAAACCTGGCTGAATGCGCAAGATAAAGCCTGGCTGCAGCAACACCCCGTGATGCGGTTGGGAATCGATCCGAGTTGGGCACCAGTGGAGTACTTTGATGCTGAAGGCAAACTTGCCGGGATCACCTCGGACTATATCAGAATATTCTCCGAAAAAATGGACATCCGTTTTGAGGCGCTCGGAAACCTTTCCCGGCGTGAGATGCTGCAACAGGCCAAGCAGGGCAACGTCGATGTCACATCTGCTATTGTTGCAAGTCAGGAGCGCGCCGAGTATCTGCTGTTCACCGAACCCTATCTCAAACTACCGATGGCCATTGTCACCAGAGATGACGCTCCTGTGATTGAAGGGATTGAAGATCTTCATGACAAGACCATAGCCGTGATGGACCATATCACGATTTCTTACTTGAAGCGGGATTTTCCGAATCAGCAGCTGCTTGTCTTTGAGACGCTCGGCGATGCACTGCAAGCAGTAGACAGCGGCAACGCCGATGCGCTAATCGACAATGTAACCTCTGTAAATCTGGCCAAAAATGAACTGGGCCTGGCCCGGCTTACGGTGGCCGCCACCACGCCCTACGCCTATGAGCTCTCCTTCGGGGTGCGCAAGGACTGGCCGGAACTCATTCCGATCCTGGAAAAAATCATAGCCTCCGTGACCCCGCGTGAAAAACAGATCATCAAAGAGAAATGGGTCAATATCCGCTTTCAAAAACAGATAGATTGGCAGCTGATTATCGGGATCAGCCTGGCGATCGTCATGATTGCCGGCGGCATCGTGACGATAATTCTCTTTTCGAATCGTCGGCTGGCGCAGGAGATCAAACAGCGACGTCGCGCCGAGTTGGAACTCGCCAAAACCCGCGACGCCGCCGAGGCGGCCAACCGGGCCAAAAGCATCTTTCTGGCCAACATGAGCCACGAACTGCGAACCCCCCTGAATGCCATTTTGGGTACCGGCCAGATCTTGTCCCGAGACGCTGATTTTGCCGAAAAGTATGAAGAAAATTTAGGACTCCTTGCGAGCAGCGGGAAATACCTTTTAAGCCTGGTCAACGATGTGTTGGAGATTTCCCGTATTGAGGCCGGCCGCGTGACGCTCACCAGAAGCGTTTTCAATCTCAAAAATACTTTGATGACATCAGTCCAGATGATTCGCCTCCGCGCAAAGGAGAAAAACCTGGAATTTGACGTTAATTTCGATCCTGGCCTGCCGGAAAATATCAGAACCGATAAAGCGAAGTTGCACCAGATTTTAAACAACCTTTTAGATAATGCGATCAAATACACCAAGACAGGCGGTATCAGCTTTCGGGTCCAAGTGTTAAGTCGTCTCGATAACTGCGAAATTCGGGACCACAGTCACCAGCCTCCCGGCAGGATGGCGGACAAGACTTCAAGCATCAATATTCGATTCACTGTCGAGGATACAGGCATTGGCATCAGCCAGGAGATCCAGCAACACGTTTTTGAGCATTTTGTTCAGGCCTCGACTGCCGAGAACTCTATCAAAGGTGTCGGGTTGGGCCTGACCATCTGCCGACAGTATGCGTCGCTGATGGGTGGTAATATCTCAGTGGAGAGCCAACCGCGCAAGGGCGCCACCTTTACTGTTGAATTGCCCGTAGAATCGGTTGACGAATCTTTAGATTTGTCCGAAGGTTCGAAGCGCCGGGTAATTGGACTGGAGACTGATCAACCGATGTTCAACATTCTGATCGTCGAGGATGATGACAACAGCCGAATCGTGCTCAAACAACTGCTCGAACAGGTCGGTTTCAGCGTGCTGGAAGCAAAAAACGGTCGCCAGGCCGTGGAGATGCACACCCGATACCAGCCGGATCTGATTTGGATGGATATACGTCTGCCTATGATGGACGGACTTGAAGCAACCAGACAAATTCGGGCCTTCACAACGCACAACCCGCAACCCGCAGCCCGCAATCCCGTCATTATTGCGCTGACTGCCAGCGTGTTTGAAGCAGACAGGGAAAAAGTTCTTGAGGCGGGCTGTGACGATTTTGTTCGCAAGCCGTTTCATGAAGATGAAATTTTCGATAAAATGGCCCGGTATTTGGACGTCCGGTATATCTACGAGAAACGGGAACCGCAGGATAAAACAAGAACAGCTGCGGGAAGGATAAACCTTTCCGACCTTGCAGGGTTGACAACCGATTGGGTCGACCGGTGCCTGGAGGCTGCGAGGAAGGGGAAATCCGCTCAATTGTTCGATCTGCTTAAAGAAATTCAGGATGACCATGTAAGTGTGGCTGATGCGATCTCCGAATTGGTTCGAAATTACCGATATTCCGAGATTGTCGCATTGATGGAAAAAGGAAGCAGTGATGAAAAATAACGAAGGCTTTCAAAATAAAGGGGATATCCTCATTGTCGACGATGAATTGTCAAGCCTGCGCACCCTTTCGGATCTGCTCACGGCAGATGGGTACAGGGTGCGCGGTGCGCCGGACGCATCGACTGCGTTGATGATTGTCGAAAACGAGCCGCCGGAATTGATTATACTCGACGTTCGGATGCCGGGGATGGACGGCTTCGAGGTGTGCCGGCAAATAAAAGCAAACGAAAAAACATCTGACCTGCCTGTTCTTTTCTTGAGCGCTCTGGATGAAACAGCACCAAAGGTTAAAGGGTTTTCAGCAGGAGGAGTGGACTTCATTACCAAGCCATTTCAGGCCGAGGAAGTGATGGCCCGGGTTGAGACCCATGTCACCTTGAATCGCCTTAGCCGTAACCTCGAACAGCAAGTCGAAAGGCGCACAAAGAAGCTGAAGGAGGCCTTCAAGGAAATCGAGGCGCTGAAATATCAATTGGAACAGGAGAATATTTATCTGCGTCAGGAGATCGATCTTCAACATCAGCATGATGAAATTATCGGACAAAGCAATGAGGTCCGGCAGATGCTCGGCAGGGCCGAGCAGGTGGCCAACACGGACAGCACGGTTCTGATCCTGGGAGAAACCGGAACCGGCAAAGAATTGCTGGCAAGAGCCATTCACCGGATGAGCGCGCGTAGTAATCGAGCGATGGTTACTGTCAATTGCGCCGCCCTGCCGGCCACCCTGATTGAAAGTGAAATGTTCGGCCGGGAAAAAGGGGCATTCACCGGGGCCTTGTCCGGACGGATCGGCCGCTTTGAAGTTGCCGACGGTTCGACCATTTTCCTGGATGAAATCGGTGAACTGACAGGGGATATGCAGATGAAATTGTTGCGGGTGCTGGAAACAGGCCATTTCGAGCGCCTGGGTAGCAACAAAACCATTAAGGTGGATGTACGTATCATTGCCGCCACCAACCGGGATCTTGTCAAGGCGGTTCATGACGGCAGCTTCCGCCGGGATTTATTCTACCGCCTAAATGTGTTTCCGATCAACGTCCCCTCCTTGCAGGATCGCATTGAAGATTTGGAGCTTCTGGTTTGGGCCTTTGTGAAGCAATACGCGGAGCGCATGGGCAAACGGATCGAAACGATCCCTAAAAAGCGCTTTGAAGCACTAAAAAAATATCCGTGGAATGGCAATATCCGGGAACTGCGCAACGTGATCGAGCAATCCATGATTATTACCAAAGGGTCGACATTGGAGGTGCAATTGCCGGGGATTCATGCGCAAAATGGGAATCAAGCTGTATTGTTAAAAGACGTCGAGCGGAACCACATCCTAAAAATCTTGAAACAAACCGGCTGGCGAGTTCGCGGAAATGATGGTGCTGCCAAAATCATGGGGCTTAAAGAATCGACATTACGATTTCGAATGAAAAAGTTGGGAATTCAGCGTCCAGGGCGTAATAGCGGCGTGAAATAGGCGCAAAATATCGCGCTTTTTGATGAGGGGTCTTTCATTTTATAATTTAAAACGCTCAATTTAGGGGAAAATAATTTCTATTATGCCAGGAAAGTTTTTTATTGACACCAAAAAATAGAAATGCCCCCTGCATTACTACTCACACACCAAGCGGTAAGCTTTTTTTCAGAAAATTTTTTGACTAATCCGAACCCTTTTGCGCCATAATTTACGCAAATGCGCATTATGTTGCGCATTAAACCTGCATCATTATGCCTTCCTTTTTCCTTATATACCATTAATTCCTTTAAATTCTATAAGTTAAAGAAGAAAGTATAATTTTCTTTTTTGGTATAAAAACTGCTATCTACCTAGGTGATTCTTGAATAACCTGCAGTATGTGAAAAATCGCTGCCAGTCTTTTCAAAGAGATTCTTAACTTTATACCAACAAGCTGAAAATAATATCTTTAGTCTTTTGTTAAGGAGTGCTGTCAGGAAACTTCGTTGGTTAACTCATCAAGTATGGTGTTGGATATTTAAGCTAGGAGATTTCCATGATTATTGCTTCATTGAAAATTACGGTCTCTCATGAAAAACAGCAAAGCGTCCTCCAAACAATTCGCACCATATTGGGTTGGACATGCGCTCAGCCAGGCTGCATCAGCATGACGTTTTACCAAGATACCAATAATCCTGAATCAATGGTTTTGCTGGAAGAATGGAAAGATTGGGCAAGCATTGAAAACCACATCCGATCCGATTCCTATCGAAGTATTCTGGAGGTAATGGAGCTCTCGTCCGAACAACCCGAGATCAAGTTTTACAGCATTTCAGAAACAACCGGCATGGAGGTTATCGAAAGGTTGAGAAGTTGATGGCTGCTTAAAGGGAAGGCTATCAGCCGACACACCAATTCATACATAGCAAATTTCGACCTTATAAGATTTTTACCAAAGGAGAAAAAATGAAAGGGGAAAAAATGAAATCAATTGTTAAAACATTTGTGGCTATGGGAATACTTGTATTCTGGATTCCAAATCTCGTGCAGGCTGCTGAGCCGATCCGACATGATGCGGAGCATTATGTCCTATTGCATCAATACAAGGACAAATGGGCTGCAGAGGACAAGGAAATCGATAAGAAACTCGCTGAAATTCGTAAGAAAAACGGTGGCAAATCCCCGAACATAGTCTATATCCTCATCGACGATATGGGATTTGGCGAATTCGGTATGCCGGAATTAAACAGGATTCGGGGTGGCCGCACGCCGAAACTCGATAAACTGGCCAAAGAAGGCATAACTTTCACCCGTTTTTATGCAGAGAACATCTGTACCTCGACGCGTGTCGCCTTCATGACCGGGCGATATGCAGTCCGCACAGGGATGGAACTCACCAAAGTCACACCACCCGAGGGCGTCGGGTTTAATGACAGAGAGGTGACCATTGCCGAGTTGCTTTCTGATGCGGGTTATGCGACCCACCATATTGGTAAGTGGCACATGGGCGATATCAAGGAAGCCTATCCGACTAACCAGGGTTTCGATTATGCCTCCTTCCCCATGCACAACCAGGTTTCTTACAGCTTTCTGACCCGGGACGCGGAAATTTACGGTCGGACCACATCCTTTACGCCTGCGACTGTCGATCCCGATTACGGGTTGGACAAGACCTTTCGGCTTTATGATTGGGTAACCCAGGTGGAAGGTAAGAAAGGCGGAAAATTACGTGAATGGGGCATCAAACCCGGCGAAAAGCCGGATATCGAGTTTTACAAAAAGGTCAACCAGCGATTCCAGGAACAGGCGCTCAATTCGCTTCGCCAGCTGGCAAAAGGTAACAAGCCATTCTTCCTGAACTACTGGCCGCAAATTCCGGTAGCAATTCTTAACTCAACCGACGACAGCCACTGTCAAACACCGAATTGTGGACGATGGGTTAATGCTATGGCGGAGGTCGACGGTTATATCGGTGAAGTCTTGGAAGAAATCGATAAGCTGGGCATTGCGGACAACACCATTGTTATGGTGATGGGTGACAACGGTCCGATGAAACAGGAGATCCCCGGGTCGGGATACTCACAGTGGCTTTTTCGTGGCACCAAAGGAACCGCGCTTGAGGGCGGTCACCGTGTCGGCGCTTTTATCCGTTGGCCCGGAGTCATCGAACCGGATACAATTGCCGGCGACATGGTCTTCGTCAGTGATCTTTACACCACCTTTGCCCGCCTAGCGGGCAATGCCGCTGGCATTCCCCGCGACCGGATTGTGGACGGCATCGATCAGACTGCCCTTCTGCTCAAGGGCGATACGCACGGCCGCCGCGACTACATGCACCTTTACGAAGTTGATAAACTCAAAGCGACGGTCAAACAGAACATGAAGATCCACTGGCCCCCACCGGGTGTCAATCCGGCCATGGCCAAAATCTACAACCTATACTGGGATCCGCGTGAGGATAATCCACTGCTTTACCAGGGTGTCTGGGCCGGCACACCGTTCGTGCGCATGCTTGTCCAGCACCGTCGTATGAAGGATAAGTGGCCTGACTGGGAGCCTGCCAGAGGTATGCCTTATGAAGATGTTGAAAATGTGCGGCCGGAAACCAGGGAAATGGTTCAGATGTGGCTCAAGACATACGGTGATGCCAGGGATGTGGTTCTCGGGGTAGAGTCGGCTGGTAACTAAAAAAATCTGACCATGAGTTGCTGCGAAGGAGAATAAAAATAAAACGGAAATCAGCATAAGTGACCAGAAAACATGGAGGCAAAACGATGAACAAAAAGCTATTAGTGTTTAGCGGTGTTTTACTGATAGCAGCAACGATGGTTGCTTTCTACATGATTGGGCTGCACCATGGACGTACGGGTGAAGGGCTGAGTGTTACTAAAGAGGCAGTTGCGGCTCAAACGAAGCCCGGGGTGTCACCGGTTAAGGCCATAAAAGAGCGGGATGCATATTACCCTGGCACGGAAGACCTGGCGCCGGATGAAATGCGGATTACCGCCTGCGGTACTGGGATGCCCAATGCCCGGCCCAAGCAGGCTGCGGCCTGCTGGCTGGTTGAACTGGGCAATGGTGACAAGTTTATCTTCGACATCGGTACGGGTTCTGCTGAACGCCTGTCCGGGCTAAAGATTCCTTATGATTATCTGGACAAGCTTTTTATTGGCCACCTGCATTCGGACCATGTTGGTGATCTGGATGCCCTCTGGATCGGTGGCGTCATCGGGAATCGTCAAAAACCACTGCGCGTGTGGGGCCCCAGCGGTGCCGAGGAAAAATACGGCACCAAGTGGTTTGTCGATCACATTCGAAAAGCGTATGCCTGGGACTATGGCTCAAGACAGGGCAATGTGAATACGCTTGGCCTCAAGCTCGAAGTTACGGAGTTTGACTATAAGAAGGTCAATCAGGTGGTCTACCGGGAGAACGGCGTAACGATTCGTTCTTTTCCGGCTATCCACGCCATCGACGGAAGCGTGAGTTATACGCTCGAGTGGAACGGTATGAAGTTTGCCTTCAGTAGTGATACCTTTCCCAATAAATGGTGGATTGAAGCAACTAAGGGTGCTGACATCGCCGTCCACGAGTGTTTCTCTGCCCCGAAAACTCTCATAGACAAGCAAAAATGGCCGCCACGCGATGCCCTTAATGTCAGCACGCAGATCCACACCTCGCCTTCCCAGTTCGGTAAGGTTATGGCAATGACCAAACCGCGACTCGCCGTCGCTTATCATTTCTTTAACGATTTCGACACCGCGCCATTGGTGATGGAGGACATTCGAAAGGTATACGATGGTGAAGTGGCTTTGTCCGTCGACTATATGGTTTTCAACGTAACCAAGAAAGACATTAAGGTGCGTATGGCCGTGATCGATGAAGACGTTTGGCCTATGCCATCTGTGACAAAGAAGTTACCCGCCGATCCCAAAGATCGAATTGGCTTCAGTGATTACATCATCGACGGCAAGGAATTATTGCCGGACGTGCTGCGACGCATTTACTCTGATGTAAATAAGGAATACGGAACCAACATTAAGCCGGAAGAACAGCACAAGGGCCTGAAACCTGAATGATTTCAGAAGGCCGGGTCGTTCATCTGGAGATGATGAAAGGAGATACAAATGAAAAAAGGAATTAGTGTCATTTCCGTGGGGATTTTTTTGGCTGGCCTTATCGTTGGCGCTATGATTGCGCAAAACGGCAGCCGGCTTGTGCAGGATGCCGAAGCGGCCGGTGGCATAGTCAAGTCACCGACGAGTGCCGCACCTGAGAGATACGTCTATTATCCCGGGACCGAGGCGCTGGCTCCGGATGAAATGCGCGTGATCGCTTGTGGAACGGGGATGCCGGCGGCGCGCCACAAGCAGGCCGCGGCGTGCTTTCTGGTCGAACTTGGAAACGGGGACAAATTTTTCTTTGACCTCGGTACCGGAGCCATGGCAAATGTCGCTGCGCTAATGATTCCGTACGACTTCCTGGATAAAGTGTTCATCTCCCACCTTCATACAGATCATTGGGGCGATCTCGCTTCCTTGTGGGCGGGCGGCTGGACCGCTGGTCGTACCAGCGCGCTTAAGGTGTGGGGACCGAGCGGACCAACCGAAGATTTCGGCACAAAATTCGCTGTCGAGCATTTTTTGCTCGCCTACAATTGGGATTACAGGAGCCGGCAAGCGACGCTCGCGAATGAACCGGGCCGCATTGAGGTGACGGAGTTCGATTACAGGGGCAACAACCAGGTTATATACAATCAAAACGGGGTAACTATCCGATCATGGCCGGCCATACACATCGCCGATGGCGCTGTAAGCTTTGCCCTTGAATGGAAAGGGCTCAGGTTCGTTTTTGGCGGCGATACGGGCCCGAACAAGTGGTTCATCGAACATGCTAAAGGAGCCGACCTGGTTATTCACGAGAGCTTCTTTTTACCGACTCAGTTTGTTGAACTATACGGCCGTGATCTCAAGGCCACACTGAACGTCACGACGGTGCTGCACACGTCTCCCCAGGCTTTCGGAAAGATCATGAGCGTCGTGCGGCCGCGTCATGCGGTGGCGCACCACGTCTTCAACGACGAAGAAACACGCTATGAGGTTTACGACGCGATCCGTGAAACTTACGACGGCCCGTTATCCCTTGCTACGGACATGATGGTTTGGAATGTCACGAAAGATGAGATCAAGGTCCGCATGGCCGAGGCGACTGAATCGGCTTACTCCGTGCCCGGCCCCAAACCTGTTCCATTTCCGGAGGCGGACGTGGATCCATTGATGTACTATTCGAAGGAGACCCTGGATGGCCGCTGGGATGTCAGCGACGTGGAAAAAAAGATGAAAGAAGAATTCAAAAAGAAGTACGGACTCGATTAAGGGGCAGAGAAACAGAATTGGAGTATAGGAAAAGGGAAGCTTTATTATAAATGTGTTTTACACTGAAGCTGACGCGGGGTAATATTGCGGGTTATTCGAAAAGGCCATGCCAAGATGAAGCACATCTGGTACGCGGTATAGCCGAAACGATTGGCCAAGGGGAAACGCAGAGCACTTCGCCGTGATCGATTGCGCTGTCGGCCTGAGCACAGGCATGCTGGGGCCCTATACGTACTCTCCTTTCGTGTAAGATCCGAATCGAGAGGGTTATGCAGATGAAAACAGCAAGAACGCGCCATGTATTCTCGAACAGATCCCAGCAGTGGGCGATCACTGGTGTCATCTATTTGGTCTTCTTCTTTTTTTTTATTTGGTACCACGATGTTCGGGGAAGTTCCTTTACGCTGTTCACCACCGAGAAATGCACGGCGATAGCATCGGTCTATTGCCTTGCTCTGGCGCTGGCGCTCGGCCCGCTATCGCGTTTCAGCTCGAGTCTGGACAGGTTGCTGCCTTATCGCCGAACAATGGGGCTGACGGCGGCGTTCATGTCGATTCCGCATGTCATCCTGGTGTTCATTTATTTGCCTTTGAAGTTTCCCGGGAAATACTCAAGGGACTATCCCTTTAGCTGGTTTATAGACTATTGGTTTACCGTAATCATGGGGCTCCTATGTCTGGCTCTATTTCTAATTATAGCCCGGTATTCATTTCCTAATGGGATTCGTCGGTTGGGCAAACGTAAATGGATGATATTGCAAAAATTTGCCTATCTCGTCATGATTCTGGTTGTGCTGCACCTGCTGTCGATGGGCAAGATTCCGGAGAACTGGATCGCGTGGATTGAAACGCGAGATAAGCCACTACCGCCCGGCTCTTTTCCCGTAATGGTTATCTGCATTGGTGCCTTGCTCCTGAAGGTCGTGGACCTGTTCGCTCATGGGGACTCTCTAGCTGTCAATCCGGACTACGAATAAAATTCGGATCAGGATAGAGCTAAATAAAATTGTTGAAGTGAAGTTTCACACGAGCGGCGGACGCTGACCAAAAAACGGCCAGTCTGATCAATGTCAGAAACTTTGTTCATATGACAACGTAGAGTCGGCCACCGTGCCGACCGCATTTAGGCGGGCACGGTGGCCCGCCCTACGAATATGTAATTTGCTATTCAGATAAGATGCCAGGTGGATGGGAGGTAAGACGTTTTATCCTGACACCTGAAACCTGACACCTGAAACCTTTTTTCTCGTGTAGTTTCATAAGAGGGTTACCGGCTAGAAGTTTGGCTAAAATAACAAAAGGAGGACTAACAGATGAAAAACAGAATGACTATTTCCTTTTTACTCATGTTGTTTATGATGATGCCGTCGGTTTCAATCGCAGCCGCCGAAGTACCGGATGCATATTCGATGGCCTGGTCGGAATTCAGATTTAAAAACCAGAATTTGTATGACATTAAGGCACCGGATGTTTCGGATCAGGCTGGTCATGATGTAATGACCGGCAATGGGCAATTCCTCCTGGCGCAGAACCAGGCCACAGAAACGGATGCGTCAGCTGGGAATGGCGAGCGGGCTTCGGCATTTTCAAGCGCCGACGAAGCGGCCCGTCAGTCGAGCAATCCCCTGGGCGGGCAGTTCATCATCCTGCTCAACCAATTCGACAATTACGCCATGCAGGGCGATATCACCGACAAAACGCGGTGGATTAATAACTGGGCCATTCAACCGGTGGTGCCGATTCCCATGGAAAAAGCCATCGGCAAAAACTGGATCTGGGTCAATCGTCCCACCTTCAATATCGTGCTCCATGCCGATCTCCCGGATACCGATAATCTCGGCTTGAATTTGCCGCCGAATTTGCCGGATCCGCCGGACGAGCCACCCAGCGGCTTTCCTCCTGGCGGTCTGTCGTTCGACAGCACCAGCGGATTTGGGGACACTATCTACTTTAGCCTGCTCGGCCAGTCCCTGCCGCAGCAGCGCTGGGGCGGCGGGGACTTTGTCTGGGCTGCCGGTTTAACGACCTTATGGCCCACGGCATCCGAAGACGAACTGGGCGGCGGCGTGTATTCGGTCGGCCCGTCCGGTGTGCTGGCCTTTATCGGCAAAAAATTTATCGTCGGCGGGCTTTACCAGCAGTGGCTTTCCTATGCCGAAGGCGGCAACGGCAGTGGCGAAAATCAGAATTTCAGCTGGTTAAACGTATTTTATTTTTTGAATTTCGAAGACGGCTGGCAGGTGGGCGGCACACCGGTCATCACCGCGGATTGGGAGGCCGACAACAGTGACGACCGTTGGACCGTGCCGATCGGGTTGGGGGTTTACAAGACGCATTTTTTCAGTAAGATGCCGGCCAAGCTGGGTGTGGAAATGCAGTGGATGCCGGTGACCCCTGATACCTTTGGCCAGGAATGGAATATCCGATTGGTGATCGCACCGATAGTGCCATCGTTTTTTAAGTAAGTAAACAGTCAAAGGTTCAGGGGCTTGTCCGCGTCAGGAGCTAAAGTATAGACCGTCACCGTGCCGACGTTAAGCCGGCAGTTATGGTGGGCCGGCTTACTTGGAATCTTTTGCCGGCTGGGATAATTCCCACCACCACAAACTTTATCTCGCCCAACAGGCAGGGGCATAATTTATTTGCGCCCGCGGCATGGTTGGTAATGTAAAAAATTGCTATTAATAATCACTTGGTTTAGAAAGGGGGCACAATGAAAACTTTATCTATATTTACAATAGTACTGACAATTATTTTTGCTTCATCAATTCCCAACGCAGCAGAAACTGAAGAGATGCCGCGTTCGGGCTTTCTCACG
>Ga0209367_1004939_pt1 | contig 18492 bp, 12 predicted proteins | sample WorMetLIZISLAND2_FD_187412 | JGI IMG/M metagenome (GOLD analysis project Ga0209367, IMG submission 187412) | Marine gutless worms symbiont microbial communities from Max Planck institute for Marine Microbiology, Germany - Olavius geniculatus... ... | reverse complement strand
AGTTAGCGGTCCTGGACTGCTAAGGTTCCACGCCACCGCTGCCGATAAGCTAGTGGTTTTAGCGGTTTTGAGGAAAAAAATCTAAGAATGTGTTGTGCTCACACTGCTAAAAGCAAAGCCGCCAGTGTGAATGTGCGTGTCCTCGTCAGTCGTCACAGCACCAGTGGTAACAATCAGCGACTGAATATTAGGTCTATGCTTCAGACCAGCCGTAAAGGCAAAATAGCAAACGGTTCCGGGGACTAATAGCAACAAATGACGTGATCCACAGTTTGACTGCGAATGTGAACACAGCTACATCTACACTGTGGGGCATAAAAACACACCAAAATTGTTTTTCATCATAACCTGAAGAAAAGTGAACCAATTTTAATAAGTTTTGGTACGAACATTCCAGATACAACTGGACATCAAATGACTGTTTAGTTTCCCACTTAACTACTGTCTGTTTCTGCACTACCTGGAGAAAGAAAACGAACAAAATATTGCATTTTTAACCACTGGTGTTATTGCTTAATCAAAAAAAACACACAAAACACACATTTTGTCCATATTTTTATCATTTTAGCTAATAGTTTATTTATCTAATTGTCCATAAGAATGCCCATAAGAATGTTTGAAATGTTGGCCCATGAACATGGGCTCGGCTCGAAGACACTTTCTCCATTCGTTGATAGCAGCGTTGATAACATTCTGATCCAGACCAATCCAGACTTCACCAACTGTTTCTTACATTCATCAATATTCCCGAATGTTAGGCCTACTTAATAGACGTGCTGCTGCACAACAGTCAAACCTTGTAATTAATTGGCTGTTGGTGGCCACATATCCGAAAAAAAAATTTTTATAGTTTTTTTGTTGATTTTAATGCATATTTTGCCTGTTTTGTTTTTACCAGGTTGTGCAGAAGCAGATGTTGGGTGAGGGGGGAAACTGAACGACCATTCGATGGCTAGTTGTGTCATGAATACGTGTACCAAAAATTATTAAAATTGGATAACCCTTCTTCAAGTTATGGTAAAAAATTTGGTGTGTTTTTTATGCCCTATACAACTCAGCCTTAGCCGTCCGGTATCCATCCAAGCAACTTGGCCCACATAAGAGCAGAAGTAAAACATAAAAACATAAGCGGCATCACTGGTTAAAAAAAGCAGGTGAAACAGAAAGTTGCAATTTTCCAACACACTGCAAATTTTCACCAAATTCAGACAAACAGTTGCAAATTTCCAACAGCGGAGATAATGGATGCTTAAAATTTTCAATTTTTAATTTCCCCAAAATGAAGTTTTAGCCCCAGGTTTGGCATTTTCAAATGAAAATTCTCCGAGAGCCAAAAACCTAGGGTGGCTAATGAAAAACACAAAAAACGTAAAAAAACAATCTTTCGCCAAGCCACAAAACCCATAAAGTGGTGCTAATCTGCATTTCCTTAGCCCCCAACCAATACCAGATTACTGCGCAAGACCACCGATATTGAGCTAGAGCATTGTGTGGTGCACCTGTTTACACTCAGCTAGCACTCATTGCACCTACCCATGCAGGGACGGCCAGGCTGAGTTGATATGGCTGGGTGGCTAGTTACATACCAAGATATTTTTATGCACTATGCAGTACATCTACTACCACGAATAACTATCTCAAAGCAAGGCAAGCCAATTTCTAACAGAACTCAATGTGCAAAACTGATGGCAGCCAAAAAAATAATACTGCTAGGTTTGTTACAACCTGATTCAACCTCACTAATAAATGAAAAAAATTTCCACCGATTTCTAACTTTGTACAAAAATAAGAAAAAAAAAATTATACAATGTCATGCTTGATGAACATAAGAACTGAAGGACATGAGGAGATACCTGATTGTATGGTGATCACTGGTGTAGTGTGATGAAGCTAAGCCACCAATGCTCGGGGGCATCACGGACTGTCTGAGTGCTGCGGTGCCTCCGAGGGCAGGGTCACAGGGAATAGTCTGCTTCAGTGCACTGTCACAAACTGTAACAGTCGAAGTAGACTGCACCGTCTGACGAATGTCTTCGTGGTCAATCGGTGCACTCTGGTCAAAGTTAGTCCGACTCCGACTGTGCGACGGTAACACTGTGCTAGGAGGTTGATTGTTACTGGTCAGATCGACGCCGGCTGTAACAGCTTCTAAAACCGCACAACTAGTTCAACGTAAAAATTCCTCGGAGAACATTGTGCAAATTAGACCCCACATCATTCCAATGAATGTTGAACATACTTGCCTTATATCTAACAGTGTTTTTTCATATTCATCATATTTTTAATTCTACTCAGTACACAACAATCCAGTTATTTGCTTCTTCAGACCGTTTTCCGGTAAGACGTACTATTTAGTCACAATGCAAATAACAGACGAACACAACACTGTGCCAAAACTGTGAAAACTTCTGTGGTCAGCTAAAAAAATGAAGAAACAGACAAGTCATGAAAGATATAAGAGCCTGAGATCAAATAAGTGACATATGTTGAATTGTCGACCCAGTACTGACACATTATGCAGCCGTCCAATGAACCGAAAACTGACACACTGGTCACTCCTGCCGCAAGGAACAATTGCACCAAAATTGGTTTTGCATTACACCTTATCATTTACAACTTAAAAGCCAGCACAAGACAGACGGATGGACAGACAAAGAAATGAACAACACCCACAATGTGGCCTATTAAGACGACCCCAAAAAAGCTAAAAAGTGAAAAGATGATGCAAAGCAGTGACTCAGACCGGTGTACTTGTTACGCCTGTCGTTGGTTGGCGGCGGATGACGGTTGTATGCTGCTGCTGCTGCTGATGATGATGATGACATTGCTGCTGGTTTGATGGACTGATGATTTCTACTGGACTCGTGCATCTGATGCAACACATTCAACTCAGTTCAATTATTACTGCCATCATCATAATTGTCATCAACAATATCATCACTGCCCCAATCCTGTGACGATTCCAAGTTGGTGACGTTGTTGATTGTATCGACGAAGTAAATCGACATTCTTGAGCCCATTTAGTACTTGGATGGATGACTGTGGGTAAAACCAGCCACCCAGGTCAGCTCAGCTCAGTCGGGCCATCCCTTCATGGGTAAATGCAATGAGCACCAGTAAAAGCCAAAATGTAAACAGGCACACCATGTGATGCATTAGCCCTGTGGTCTTACAATGTAAACTGGTGTCTGGCTGAGGGCTAAGGAAACAGATCGATGCCACCCTATGGGCCTTATAGCTCAAGAAGAACTTCACATTTTATGATCCACCACAAACTGGGACTGTGTTAAGATGATCGACAGAGAAAGTAACAGATTGGACTGGCGGATCAGGGAAGCGATCCTAAAATTTTTGCATTTTTGGTAGAAAAATTTTCGGATATGAAGCAAATTTTCTCACAATTTCCCAACAATCCAAAATTTGAAGGGGGGGCAATTGCCCTCCCACTGCCCCCATCCATGACGCCTCTGACTACTACTACTAATACTACTACTACTACATGTATGTAAAGTATAACCTTAAGGTCAGTAGACAACAAGTGCTGGGCCCGTGGCTTGCGTCTCATGCTGGAACGTATTCTTTCAATCTCCTCTTGCATTGTCTGACCTCCAGCATACTACAACACCAAGTAGTAGTACTACTACTACTACTACTACTACTACTAGTAGCAGCAGCAGCAGTAGTAGTATTGTCTCTTTCTCCTCACACATTGTTTGACCAGCTTACTATACCAAACATACAATACACACACATGTAATGATTTATGTGGGGACATTGCAACACACAGTAACGTTACAGCTGGACAACAAGGCATAAGCACTAACAGTTGCCCAGCATTGAGAGCACACAGACAGAAAAGGCATTATTGACAGAAAAGGCATTATTAACATGAGTTAAAACCACCACAGATACACAGACATCTTTAAGTGACTGACTGCAGCTAGCCAAGAAACTGCTGAAACAAACTGTATCAAGCAAAGAGTTCCACACACTAATTCCCCTTCATGCAAAAGATACTAATTGATATGAGAAACACAGACATAACCAACAAAGCATAGAAGGCATAAGTGCGTGTGCCCTTTTTCACTTCAAAAGGACAAAGGTCAATGTTAGATATAATGTTGTGCAGGCCTAGGTAGACATGCACACATTATTTTTGGCATTGGGCCGACATAATTTTCTAATCGGTTACTGATGGACGTTGAGCCTGAAGGTGGATAGACCACTTAAGTCTGTGACGCATGGCCAGTGCGACGCCAGATCTACAGTTATCTTCCCAGCCGCAGAGCATCACCGCAATGGCTGCTGCTATATAACCGTGCTATTAACACACCTTGGATGTCTTGCGATCAGCCAATGATGTAGTGGTGGTGGGTACGTGGGTGGTCTTCTTGGCACGCTGTGAGGCCGGCAGTGAGTGGCCTGCGGGTACAGTGGCGCCACTCACCGACACAGAGTAGGTCTTGTTACTACCCACGGCTGCTCCTAGTGATGTCCATGCTGCCAGAAATCAAGCAATCCATCATTCAATTATAACTGCCCAGTGCCTAAGTAGCAAAGCACTGTTAAGTTGAACAGCACTCCGAAATACAAGGACCATTAAACAGTATTTGCACAGACAATAAAAGAATTACAAGACATGAAAGCGCGTTAGAGATCTTTTTGAGTATGCGCTATATAAATTTACACTTTACTTACTTTACCTACTTACGAATACAAAAACAAATCAATCAGGAGTGCCCACGCCAATCAATCAATCATTTTACTAGCTAAATGTAATCCATAAAATACAGTACGCTGAGGTGGTAACGTGGCAGATACAACAAGGCAAACTGCTCTTACAGTTCCCCAAAATAAAGCCCGAACAGACAACAGAATTCCTGTAATCAGAATCAAACCTAATGTTACGTGATGTATCAAACCGACCACGGTCGTCGACAGCTGGCAGTGAACTCGGCACCGGAGCAGCTGGTTCTATGTCCTCATCTGTTGGTTTACAGCTGACGCCAGTGACCAGCTTCTTACGAATAAATCTTGACGAGGCAACGGTTTCTTCACTGGCTGGAGGACTAATCCGTTCTATGTCACAATTCTCTCGACTAACATCGGGTGACATCCGCACTGCAAGAAAGCAATTAGTCAAGCATTTTATCATGCAGCCATACTAAGAGGTCACATTACCGGGTCTGGTTATCTGTCTATGCGTCCATTCTTCTGTCCCGTACAAGTGCCTAACTAAGAAACAAAGAAAGCATAATTATAGTAAACCAAACTGGCGGTAAACGTTTCAAAAAACAAGTTCAAAAATTCCAAGATCAAATATTAAGGTTGCAAAGCACAGTGGGCAGGTAGGCATAGCTGGGTAGATGGCCAAATATCATGTCCATACTAAGTCCACTTTTTTGCATGTTGCCAACTTGGGGACATGTCATCAGTCAAATGTATACAGCATGTATGGGTGGAGACAGGCATTTAGTTTTGGAGCTGCAGGTCTGAAACTATGGAACAGTCTTTCAGTTCATCTGAGGGAAACCAACTGAACAGTATAAACAGCTGCTAAAAACATTTTTTTGGGTTTTGAGACCATAACACATTGTGACTAACCGGCAAATGCACACCTTTTCAGTTTTCGTACTTATCCACTTACTTCCTTGCTTGTCATACACACCTGCTTATGTTATAAAAACCTGAGAACAGAATCCAAAGCAATAAAACAACCGACATGGATAGAAAAGTACAAAGCTGTACCCCGGTGTGATGACGGGTGGACTTCAGAACCCAGCTGATCCGGACTGGTGGATCCAAAGTCCATTTTGTCATGTGGGATGGGTGTGGACCGGCGGACGTCGACGAGATTGCTGGGGGTCTTAGAGCGGATGATGGAAACGGGGCGTGAGCTAGAACCAATGTGTGACTGGACAATGGAGACAGGGCGTGAGAAAGAATCACTCCCGGTGGCCGGGGTAGTGCGATGTGATGAGACCGCTGACTGTCGGCGACTGCGACGTCCCATGGCCGACGCGCTGCTGTTACGACGTAACAGACGCTCGGTCTCAAATGCTGCGTGTTCCAGACACTCAGTGACCGTGCATCGCTCACGAGGGTCCAGTATCAACGTTTGCTACAATAAATAGATCACTAATTAATTGATTAAATAAACAAATAATTGTCAGTTGCCATCCAACGCTTCAACGCCTGACACATTAGCAATTTCCGAGTCCGCATCATAACCATTCTAAACATAACTTCTGTAGTTTAATATTTCAGGAACTGAGTACTGGGAGCTTTAAAAAATGATTAAATAAACGAATGATCACATACTCATCATGAAAAGCAATCTCTCAGCTCTCTCGGTTTATAATATTACGCATAAATATGCTGATAATGTCAATCTTTTGACACCCAAACACAGTGACGTAGATCTATCTCCAGAGTTCAATCAGTTAACCACTAGGCCAAAGTAAACAATATGGTACCTTATTATGACAAAAAAAATTGAATGGATAAATGAATAAATCAATCACTTAATCAACGCTCCATGTTCCAGACACTTTTCACCTTGCACCGCTCATGCGCGTCCAATGTCAACATTTGCTATAGTCAGTCAATCTACTGATCCATCTACAGTTCCAGATTAATAGTAAAATAAGCAAGTTTATACAAACGATGATGTTTTGGTATCACTTTCTAAAGAGCCAGTTGGTTTTGAGACATTGGCAGAACGCTAAAAGTGGCTGAGATGGCTTGGATCTGCTATAGCGAAGGGCCGCCATAGTGAGGGACCACTATAGCGGCTTTCGCTGTGGCAACCGAGCAATTGAAGACCTTGGCCGTAGCTTCACGGATCGCCAGTCGACCAACTAGCTCCTCAGGTCTAAGTAGACCGCCAGGGGCAGCCGTTGGCAATTTTTGTATTCATATGCACCATCATTGAACTTACGACCTATATTGTACACTAATTTATGGTGTGCATTATTATCACATAAATCTTTGAAAAATGCTAACCCTAACCCTAACACTAACCCTAAACCAAACCCTAACTTTAATCTTAACCGTAACTGTAAGCGAAAACCGTAATTTTAATATTAAGCACAATATCGTACTACAATACACGTGAAATTGTCGCCTCCTAGTGAATGTGAATGTAAAGCGTAATGATGCATCTGTTGACGTAAATTTTAGCCTGGACAGCATTTGTCGGAATAGCGTCTGTCGTAATATATTTGTTGCATTTGCAGGGACCTTTGCTATGGCAGCCTCTCGCTATGGTGGCCCTTCGCTTTCGCTATGGCGGCCCTCGCTATAGCGGCCCATTACCGCTGAGATGTCACTATCTGCTTTGGCAAAGTGTTGCAAATGCGAGGTCCAGGAATCAGCAACCATAACGTCCACTACTATATACAATATACTATGAGTGTTATATTACACTGACCTCCATGAAATTGACAAGCTTTGCATTCAAGATGCCATGGTAGCGTTTCTGTAATGTGACTGGACACGTAACTGCCGGGAACTAAAAATATACACAAAGGCATACAGACAAACAGACATGCAGACAAATGCAAGCCTACTAAACAGCCGACTCACAGGATGGATTCTATAGCTACTTTCTATCAATGAAAGAAAATCTGACGTGACTATCAAAATCCGGCAACATTTTTATTATCATCAAAACTGAACTCTGGCCAGATAAAAACTCTGATGGATGAGATGGGATAATTATCTATTTCTGTAGCTCATCAGTCCAGCTGCAGTGACAGTGAAGTTGTGGAAAATAACAGAGAACGCTTATTTATCTTGTAAATGTGGCAACATGAAACATATGATATTAAAACAAGTACAAATGACGAGATAGATAGCCAGGAAATGCAAATTGCCCACCAATGTCTGACAGGCAACGTCGGTTACCCACTGCCAGAGACAAATATATACAGTTTGAGCAATGGACAATGAGACAAAAAAAATTCCTGTACTTCAGACTGCCATCCATCCCCTGGTCTCCAGAAAACCTTTTTCCCCAAAATGTTTATTGGTGCAGTTTTTGTTTGCTTTCAAAGCTTTCGTACTGTAAATACCATTTGCATCGATCTAGTCTGTCATCCTTCAGCAATATATTTTACTTCAGTTTTCACGGGAACTATTCACTGTGTCACCGTGTTTTTATGAGTTTCTGTGTAACAGCATGCCATGAAATAAAAAGTTTTGAAAAAATTTCTTTTCATACTTTTTCACCAGCTTCATCATGCCGGAATCACAGAAACGTTTTTTACACCTGGATAAGTAACCTGGATTCCACTAATCATGGGAGTGAAAGACAAAGTGCGTTACCCGAAGTCCACTGAAGCGTCGGTTAGCATAGAACAGCTTCATCTGTTCAGCTGGCAGTGGACCAAGCACTTTTTGTATAGTGAAGAGTTGATCAATCTCTGACTCACCGGCAAACAATGGCTGAGCATCACTCAGCTCACCCAGAATACAGCCGACAGACCAGACGTCCACCGCCCGGCCGTACGGAGCCCTGACACCAAACACACATCTCGCAACGTAAAGTCCTTCCCAAGTCATAAGACCCATGGGGCGCGACGCTAATCTCCATTTCCTCAGTCCTCAGCCAGACACCAGTTTACACTGCGAGACCACTGATAGAGAGCTAATGCATCGCTCGATGTGCCGGTTTATGTCTCAGCTTATGCTAGTATTCATCGTGCCAGTGCGCCTAACCGCAAACGGATGGCCAGGCTGAGTTCACCTGGGTGGCGAGTTTCATACCGAGATGGTTTAACCATCATCGAACGGTCACCCATTCAAGTGCTAACCGAGGCCAGTGTTGATAACCTTCATTGATGCAACCAACGATGTTAGCAACTAAGCCAAACCACCAAATCACATCTCTCTGAAACAACAACAATAACAATAACACAAACAACAATATTCACAGTGCTTTCATCAGCACAAAAGTTCAGCCAGTTCATGTGATGAATGTAGCATGTGGCCACCGAACTGTGAACCAAGCCACAGATCTGCCACAAGCAGCTACCGTATTCACCATCAACATTTTTGCTATTACTGTTCAGCTAAAAAACCTGTAAAAAGCTGTGTGCGTTTGAAAGATGATAAGAAATAAGCAAAAAATTGCAAAGAATAAACAGAGAAGAAAAACCTCTACTGCACATCACAGGCCGGGAATGACTGCAGTCCTTAAGTTAACTATAAATATTACAAAATTTACATCAACATCGATTTAATTCTGCAACTAATTACGAGCTTTAAACTGCATTTCTGTCTCCACCAACTAAATTATTTGCAGAGCTATATTTTTTTTTACAAATGTCATGAATCTAATTTTCCGCCTATAAAAATGACACAGAACAGTGGAAGCAATACCCGAGCAGGAGTTCTGGCGACCGATACCATCGCGTTGCAACATACTCAGTGTATTTATCAGCAGACTGAGTTATGTTACGTGCAAAACCTGGACACAACAACAACTACAATTACCAAGTACTACATCAACTACAACAGTTAGTGAGCGAGAAGGTTTAATGTCCACCAACACAGTATAGGTCACTTCCGGGATGGCCTTTCCAGACAAGGCACATACATATAATAATAAAACAGTAAATTTAACCATTACAATAATGAAACAGAAAGTTTAACCTTTACAGAAACACAAAACACCAAAAACAATCTAAACCTAAAATTGTAAGAACTCGCTATTATATGCGTATATATGTAATTAACAGTATTGGCAGTTCTAACAACTACAACAACTAAGTACTATAACAACAACTACTACTACTACTCCATGTATAAGGTGACACGATAGGTCGTGAACGATTTTAAATGGCAAATTAACTATGTTGAAAGTATCAAATAATTATGAAATTGCTATTAGCGTTAAAGATAATTTAATACAATATTGTATACAAAATATTACAATCGTCCGTTACTTGCTCGATTTATACGAGCCAACATAATGATGTCACCCAAAAAGCAGTGACGTCACGCAGACAAGCACTGACTTAAGTCGTGAAGAAATGTTTCAGCAAGATGGCGCTTGTGCGCATACATGAAAAGACTACAATCACGTGGCTGAATGCAAATATTAAACACTACACTACACCAGAGGATTGGCCAGCTAATTCACCAGACCAATTTGTGATTGAGAGCTTTTGGAGCATTATGGCAACAGCCGTTCATGCTGACCCTGACACTCACTCACTGCAAGTATTGAAGCACCGTCTCCGAAAAGCATAGAAATCAATTTCTGTCAACACTTCAAAATCTTATCGATTCGATGAATAACAAACTGATGGCAATCATTAAGGACAAAGAAGACACCATTCTATACTAACAGTGGTGCAGCAAACATGGACAGTGACCTCGCTTGACGTTAATGTTTATCGGTCCATTAATAGGCCCCTATACAGTTTTAACGGTGGTGTTATAATTCAGTATTGTAAATGCTGTATAATAGCTACAACTCTGAAATTTTGCACGAAAAATTTCACTGAACAAATCTACAAAAGGCGTAAAATTATTACTGGTTACTGCTAATAGCAGACTTGTATTTGAAATCAAAATCGTTCACAACCTATCGTGTCACTCTATAGTTAGCAGAAAACTGCATTATGTTATGTGCAAACCCTAAACAGAACAACAACATACTACAATTAGTAATAGTAGTGGTAGTAGAGTGGTGATCAGCAGTATTAGTACTCTGCTTTTTACATACCGGAGTTATTTTTAACTTTGCCAGATTTTCAACATTTTCAGGACAAATCTGCTCAATTTAGAACATTTAAATCTCAAGATGAGTAGTTAGCCTGTATTAGAATTACCCCGGGGCGGCCAATCCACAACACATGACATAGTAAACTACTGGGATGTGCTGCAGCAATATATGCACTATGCCGTAAACATTATAATCCATCTGTTGACAAAAGCAATATCTTGTCATCGAGTTCAAATTATAAATTATCCAAAAAATATGGCAAATAAATAAAAAAAATTTGAGAGGTGCAGATTCAACAGTTAGCCACAATTGTCACAACGCAAATGTCTAAAGTTAGAAGCAGCTTGAACTGTAGGATGAAAACAGTTGAAAATCTAGACAAACTTTTCACTAAAAACCACATTATATTAACCGACGAAGATTAATGACAGAGGACAAGTCACCAACCAAAGTCGCAGAGCTTCAGCACATCATCAAATCTTATGAGAAGGTTCTCTGGCTTTATGTCTACATCACATACAGAATATGTATTATTATTATACACTGTGTGTCAAAAAAAAACAGTCAAAATTGTTTTTGCCATAACTTTGTCAAATCTCCACCAATTTTGCTAATTTTTGGCACACAGATAACTAAGATGACAGAAGTATGTAAGATATACTCAGTGTCCATCTCACCAAATTTATGTCAATGCACTACCATGTAAAACATAAATGCTCCAAATTCTTGCATGATTCCACAATGTTGTTTCCAGTAAACGTTGTAACGACCTAATTAAGCAGACAGTATACAAAAATGTGAATTATTTAGCAAAATTATAAGTTTGTATAACAACTCGCACAAGTTATTACAGTTTATGCCCAAAGTATGTTTCACATATATGTAACCCCACTGGCTGATAGTGGAATCAACGTTCAACTGATCAAACGACATTCACTCATTGATTAGATGTATTTTGAGCTCATCTGCTATTGTCTGCCATTATCACCGTAAAACAATTAATACCACAAAATTATTAATTCATGTGGTGCACTCTGTTGAATTTATGATGCATAGGTGAGCAATCTGATACAAATAATCACTGTGTAATGCAACAATTTGGAGCATCTGCGTTTCAAACGGTAATGCATTGACATAAATTTGGTGAGGTGGAAAGTGAGTGCACCTTACATAATTCTATCGTCTTGGCCATCTTTGTGCCAAAAATTATCAAAGTTGGTGGAAATTTGAGAAAGTTATGACAAAAAAAATTCTGACTGTTCTTTTTTGAGACACAGTGTATTATTACCTTATTACCACTATATTATCGTTATCAGTCACAAAGTAGCTTCAAAACATTGGGTAAGGTCAAATTTTGCTGAGACTTTAGTGTGTGATTCCCACATGGCAGATGATGCACATATGTCACCAGACACAGGTGAACACGCCTGCCTTAACTCTAGCCAGCCAGGCCGATACCCAATTTACCTACCCTGGAGGGATCAAAGGCTGAGTTGACCGCTGTGTTGGTTATATACCAAAATGGTTTCCTGTCCACCAGCAGTCACTCATTCAGTAGTAATCATCTGATAGTGACCTGACTGGAAGTCAAACCCACGACTTCTCGATCATGAGTCTGACAGCCTACCATTACACTACCAAGCCACTGAAATCATCACTTAGCCACCAACAAAAGCACTTACTTACTTACTGGTTGGCTTCTTCACTGGTCTATTCAGTAGTAGTAGTAGTAGTAGTAGTAGTAGTAGTAGTAGTAGTAGTAATAGCACTGCATATAGTAGTAGTATACATACCACGGTGGATAATGTCATTGCTGTGGCACCAGTAAAGAGCCTTGCAGAGCTGGTAAATGTACCAACGTGCCTTCTCCAGTGGGACACCATTTGGCATCTTTTCTAACACCTCCAACATGTTCTGTAAAATAAAGCGCAACATTATTATTATTATTATTATTATTTATTATTAATAGTAATAGTATTACCACAGCCAGTGGCTGACCTGTAATGTGTCTGTTAAAGCTCATGACTAGGTGAATGAAAGCTGATAAAAGTCAGTCTTAAGATATATCAGTGATCATTTATTTCTGCATCAAAATATTAATACATGTACCAGTAATGGACCATCTTACAGGTTAGTTGGCAACAAACTCTCAAAATGCGCCTTATAAGATTACAAACTGACAGGAAAACATCAAACCATTACTGATTTGGTAATCCATCCATGCCTGGTCATCAGATAAAAAGTCGTGTACATAAAAAAGTACGTAAATAAATTTATCAACTAAATAGCAGTCGTAGCCCGCAGGTACCTCCGCCAAGGCAAAGCTATTCGCCAGGTGGCGTCACCATATTCACTTAGCTAATGGTTCCCTTATGCCCCCTTTAACGCAATGGTAACAAAAATTTCAAAGTGATTCAGAATCCAGGATTCCTGCCGGATCACGCCCAAAATTGAATCACTTGTAGTTTATGCTATGCCCGACATACTCTCAAAATTTCAGAAACTTTTAGAGTTATCTTGCTCACGCACAGACAAACAGACAAACAAAGTCCAACAAAAACATAACCTCCTTGGCAGAGGCAAATATGTGAGACCAACAGCATAGCATGCATAGTAGATAAAAAATAACAAGGGATCAGTGGTACCATGGGTTAAAAAAATTGGGGAGGGGAAAAGGCAGAAAGTTGCTATTTTCCAACAGACAAAGCTGCAAATTTTCAACACAGAGAATACCGAGGTAATAGGTGCTCAAAGTGTCAATCTTGTTTCTAATTTTTGCCAAAATAAGAAATGTGCAGCTCCAAAGTTTGTAATTTTTGAAAAAAATATTCCAACCAAAAAATTTCTGGCACGCTAAAAATTTAGCCTACGCCCTCCCTCCAACCCCCAGCCATGACAGTAGTGAAAAGCATAGACTACTGACTCTGTCGACGAACTCAAAGACAAGATAGAGTTTTCCTCGACGACGAAACGCTTCCCGCATCTCAACAATGTTTTCATGTTTGAGACTTCGCAGTAGCCGTAACTCACGAAGTGTTGTGTGACGAACATTATCGTTGTCTACACATCACGTACACGCACAGCTCAACTCAGCCTAGACGTCCTTCATGGGATGCTTCACACATCTCCACAATGTTTTTATGCTTGAGACTGCATGGTAGCCATAACTACCTCAGCGATGTATGATGAACGTTGTCATTGTCTATAACGCATTATACAGCTCAACTCAACCTGGCCATCCCTCATGGGCACAGAAAACTCAGCCCTAAACATCCTCGTGGCACACACTGGGTCAACTCAGCTTAGCCATCCTTCACAGGTCAACTTGACTTAGCTATTCAGTGTCTCAAAATTCATAATCTGTACTAAACTGCTGCATTTTTTTAAAATCAAAAAACCAATGACAAACCCTAAAGCTAGTGATGCACAGTTCTCTAATTACTCACTGACTGCAACGGCAAGCATAGTCAACACATCAATCAATAAACATCAAACAAACCTTCGCTATCTTTGAATTTCTTTATCGCAACCATTTCACCAGTGACCTGCAGCATTGGCAGCAACAGACAGAAAAAAAGATATTATGTTATGATGCTATGCTACAATGACATATGACAATGATATAACGTTATGTATTAGATATTATTAGGCACATAACATCATACGATGAACATGAAACAACAAGAAATATTATTAGATTGTGACCAATCTAATGTACTCCTCATGCGCATTATTTTCTCCTGTATTCTTCTAAGTGCTTTTTTGTTTCTTTCAACTTGTGTTAGAGACCCAGCGACAATTTGAGACTGGACTAATATTATACTAACAGTGACTTGCGTCGAAGTTGTTATTGGAAATTGTATCCCCGTCTATCTGGCACCGATATAAAAATATGGCACCTCCAACATAATGGGGTCACAACCTTGACCTTTTGGGGTCACTCACGTGACCATTCAACGCACAGTGGTCGACTTCCTATGAGTGGTCCATAGTGACCATGCATCTATCTAGCACCGTTATGGAGATATGGCTGTTTGAAATTCTTACAAAAAGGCTCTTCCAGGAACAGAGGTCTGTCGTCGGTCCTCAATATTACACTAATCTCATATACTCCTCTTTGCTATGTTAGGAACGTAGCATACGAGGAGTACAAAAAATAAAGGGTCTTACATTCTGCATATGGTATTGGTTAAACATATACACGTAATTGCCAACTTTCAACAACTGTATAAGCTCAGATTATTCTGTTTGTATTTTTTCAATGTAAAACAACTAAATGTCCATCCGATTTCACTTCAATCTAACTGTATATTATGTTCCATTTTTTCCCAGTTAATCACTATGCATATACATGTACAAAAAATAGACTACTACACACAGAAACACTGCACAGTAAAAAACAGACAAAAAATTTGAGCTAATGCTCACGAGACGCGCGAAAGCCTATAGCAGTTCCTGTTCGCAAACTGCCAGTCTATTTCCAGCCATTTCGTCACGACTTCTACGGGGGTACTGCACTTTGATGCCCTCATGCGCAGGTTTCCTTAAACCTAGAAAATCGAGACTTGGACCATTGAAATCTACGTTCAATACTGAAAATTTCATATGCAGCCTGTCCATGTGTATCTAAACTGGTTTCGGCGCAATTTCCTCTTAAAATGTGTCTCTCAGCCTGAAATCGCCAAAAAATCCATAAAAAGCCTTATTTTAGAGTTCAATGTCATTCAAAGTCATTGAATTCGGTAGCAATCGAAAGCCAGTGTACGACTTCCTGTTAGTGATTAATTGTAACCTAGGCCATAGATCTCGCACTGTTATTGAGATACAGCGACTTATTGGCTAAAAATCCTAAATTTTTTCCACCCCCTCTCACTTAGTGCCCTCGTTCGAGGTGACTTCTTTCGAATTTATAGAAAAGCTTTACAGTTCCTGAAACTAGAGTCTTCCAGGCAGCCGACGGTAAAGATTTGGTGATCCTAGCTTGCACCGTTTTTGACTGATCCACCCGTGTGATGGACGAACGGACGGATAAACAGACAGACAGACAGACAGAATAAAGGTGGCTAAGACGCGCTGAAAGCAGTAGCTGCTTTCGCGCGTAATAAAATCACTTATAGAAATTCTGCACATCGCTTGTATTATAAATTCAAGGTTAATACCGGGTGGTGCTAAAAAACATCCCGAAATTTGTGTAACTATAAGGGCGAATATACTTTATGAGATAAATTTCCTTTCGCACATTTGTAGACCTATATGTACTCTTACTTACTTATAAATTTCAATGACCTCCCTAATGACACCACTGAATGCCGCTTAATGACGTAAGACGACTTAAAAATACAATTATGTATCAGAGAGAAATGGCATGATGTCGACATCAGACGAGAATCAGAAAAGCTATACAGCAGTGGAAAAAGTGTCTAGCAGTAGTAGCAAACCGCTTGCAAAAATTGCTTTATGGTGTGACACTATTTTGTTTGTATCACGGCTAATACAGAAGTGTTTGAGGCGAAAATTCCTACACAAATTCGAAGATGTTTGGTCATTACATATATGCTTTTGCACTGATTTACTTTGACTGCTCGAGTGAATAATGCATGCAAATGTTCGGGACGATTTTTGCGCCACCTGGTATAATAGAACTGATAGATAGTGACAATAGTAAAACAAAACTTCAGTACAAGTCTGAACAATGAAGACTACGTATTTAGCATAAATTACAGTTACCTTATGTTTACACTTTAACACAATTCCATATGCACCTACAACATGCCAGATCAGCTTTATCAACTTATCATTTTAAATTTCTAACTACTAAAACTTAGGTCCCATTTTTCCATGCACATTTGACAGCCGAACAAATTGATCTCCGCTCAAATTTAGGATTTGACCGGGGAGATCATCTCAATGACCATTTTTTCATCGCCAATTAGCGAATAATCATCTATCAAATCTCTCTTCAAGTTGTTGGCCAAATATTGGCTGATCAAGTCAGATAATTAATGATTAAACATAGTGATCATTGCTTATTTGCACCAGAAACATCGCTTCACTTTGCTAGTCAAAACGGCAATTCAGAAATTAAAATGAAGTTCCAGGCATGGCGATCAATCACTACTGATCAATTTATACTATGAAAAGTGAGACACTCCCGCATTGATTTACGATAAAACATATTTTTGACAGTAAATGATATGGACAATACCATTGATATCATTGCTACTGGTTTACTGGTTTACATTGTTTACTGGCTATGGCATCTACTTGAAGCACATGCTGAATAATTCAGCACAACAGCGCAAACCAAGGTCACTGTCAGCCAATCAGATTGGCATAAAGTAGACTCAGTTGATGGTGAATCAACAAATTGTGGATCACATAATTGGAGATCAAAAATGTATGGAAAAACGAAACACAGATGATCAATGATTGGCAACAGAAAAACCAAACCTTACAAAGATCAGACAGTAAGTCATCAGTCATGTTAATGATGATTCTATAAATCAAAGCTTTCAAATGTACTTGTCTTGAGAATTTTTCCCACCACAAACAGCTGATACATTTAGCAATCCACCCACGAAGTACAAAATGGATTGTCAGCTACATTTTTCAAGTTCTGCAGTTTTTTTATCGCCACCGAAGAATGGATTCTGGTAAAATTCTACAAAAGCTGAATACAGCGTTCGTACATTCCAGGATTTTCCGGGTCTCAAAAAGCATTTCCAGTGACTTTCTAGAATACAATATGTTCACAAACGTGGTTGCATAAAGCCAAAAAGTGTATTGTAAGAAGCTGGGTGTCAGTTACAAGCTAGTCCTGAATACAAGCTAAAGGTCAAGGCAACTTGTACAAAAGAAGCTAGGGGCAGGTTTCTACTCAAAGTTTTACAGATAATCAGTAGTTCTAAAGCTGCATACTGACCTTCACCAATAACGCCAAGAATGGTGTAGTTGTTCATTACATACTACGGCTGTATGCGTACTGCGATCAGCCCAGAGTCATTAGGACAGTACCAGAACATCTGGATGATGACAGACTTATTGACAGCTAAGAGGCAAGCTTCAAGACCACAAAGACGGACAGTAGTGATGGGCCAATGATGATATCTGAAACAAGAAAAACAGACATTGAATTCACAACAACTCTACAAATGCCAACAAATGAAAAATGCAAATGCAAGACAACAAAATCAATCACATAACATGAAGACAGAATGATGGTCAAGTAAAACCAGCAACAATTACTCTATCAAAATTACATGAGTACGTGACAACCATAACAAGCAAAAGAAAGCTAAAATAATGTGTCTGTTAAATAGTGTGTACTTTTTAACACTGCTTACACATTTATATGCTAACCGGAAAAAGAAAAATGTGTGGATTGGAATCCCATAGCTGCCAAGGTCAAGAAGTTGAAATGCAGGAGATCAAGTCAAGTCCTCTCCCCCATCCCCTGCCTTCCTTTCCTTTCCTTTCCTTCACTTTTTCTTTCCTCTTTTTCCTTTTTCCTTTTCGCCTTCATTTTTTCTCTCGTTTTTACACGTGACAGCAACGCATTTTAGCCATAGCAATTATGCCTGTCCATCCGTTTGCCTGTCCGAAATCAAGAATCTCTCTCCACACGAAGTTGAAGCTGTACAATACTTGCATTCTACCTATTTTCCTCTATGGTTCTGAGTGTTGGGCAGTTACTAAGAATGATGTGCGCAAGATCGATGCACTTGATCAGTGGTGTCTGAGAATGCTGCTAGGAATCA
>Ga0209367_1004938_pt1 | contig 18495 bp, 12 predicted proteins | sample WorMetLIZISLAND2_FD_187412 | JGI IMG/M metagenome (GOLD analysis project Ga0209367, IMG submission 187412) | Marine gutless worms symbiont microbial communities from Max Planck institute for Marine Microbiology, Germany - Olavius geniculatus... ... | reverse complement strand
GGGAAGGAGAAGGGGTCGAAGGGGAAAGGGAACGGGAAGGAGAAGTGGAAGGAGAAGGAAAAGGGAAGGAGAAGGGGAAGGGAAAGGGAAGGTGGAAGGAAGATAGCTTAAGAAATGTCGGACGCACGCACGCACGGACGCACGGACACAAAGGTGATTTTATACTCTGTCCAATGCTATGCATTGCATTGGACAGACAACAATCGAGAAATTACGTTGGTTTGACTTCCGGCCGATAACGACTCCAGGAAGTTGTTCACAGGCGCGCGCGTGCCTCTGACATGTTATTGGCGGCGGAAGAAATTATTCAAGTGCTACGCCAAGATCCGTTCGCCGAGATCGAGACGCCGAAGGCATCGAGAAAGAGGGGGAGAGGTGTGGGGAGGACTTGGGGAGAGTTGTAAGCCATCTGTGTCATCTTATTAGTAAGCCATGACCCACCGTTTGAGTCATCGTGCGCTAGCTGTGTGCGCAACCTTAACAACACGTTGGTCTATTTCACGGTCGAGCCTAATTCTGCATCATCAATAGCACCCTAGTTCGTCACTGCAGTCTGTGACTGTGACAAGTGAGTGTCAAACCAACTTATCCACTCCTGACAGTGGTCTAACCGATTTTAATTTACAGTCAGTATAGTCTACGCCGTCTTTCGTTTGGTCACGGTTGAGTGCATGTGGCGTTATCGTTATCAACCAGTTATACCACTTCAGACATCGTGCTAGAGACGGCCAGTACGAGTGCAACCGTAGAGAAAGAGTAGCAGTAGCGCCGTAATGATGATGATGATGATGATGATGATAATGAAGGACGAATTAACTTTACGTGGCGTTAAGTTTTAAGACTACAAGGACACGTAACAATAAGCCTAAAAAGTGAAGTCACGTAATAGTAGTCAGTGCAATGAGACGTTGTTAGTCATGACTGTAAGACCAGGTAAAAAGTTCGGTTTTCAGTCTGCTGCGGAAAACTTGCGACGACAGAGACGACCGGACCGACTCCGGCAGACTGTAATATCATAGAGTCGCGTAGAGGCTAAACGTAATCTTGTTTAGCTGAAGATCTGTGGCGTGGTCAAGTTCAAATGAGATTGCAGGCATGAGGTCGACGCGGTACACCCGCGTGTAAAAAGTTCAGTCTTCAGTGCTGTTGCTCAGCACCTTTTTCATCTGCTGCATATATACACTGTGTCCCAAAAAAGCATCCCCGACATTTTTGACTGTAACTTGAAAACCAATTATCAGTTTTTGATATTTTTCGGTACGAATATTTCCGACACAACTTGCCATCAAAAGACCGTTTAGATTTTTACCTTACTTAATGTATGCTTCTGCACTATACCTGGGGAAAGCAGATCAAGCGAAATATGTGTTAAAACTTAAAATAAACAGAATACCTGAAAAAACATCCCCGACATTATCGATCGTAACTTAAGTAAAGATTAGCAGATTTTAATAATATTAGGCAGAAATGTTTCTGACACGACTGGCTATTAAATAAGTGTTTTAGTTTCCATTTCACCCAACGTCTGCTTTTGCACTACCTGAAGAAAGCAAACCAAGCATAGTACGTGTTAAAATAAATAAGAAAACGTCAATGAATTCCGTCTATTTTAATCTGTGGGCCTCAACAGCAGGTATATTTTAAGGTTTGACTATCATGCAGCAGCATGTCTATCAGATAAAGTTTAGGAATGTTTGTGAAGTCAAGAAGCGACTAGTACAGCATGGATTGGTCTGGAGCAAAACATTATCGATACTGCTGTCAATGAATGAAGAAGGGGTCTCCTTGCCTGTGTTCGCATTGTGAGCCAACGCTTCAAGCAAGTTTACTGCAGGCAGTTGAAAAATGGACAACTGGATGAATTATCAGCCAAAGTGTTAGAAATGTGAACAAAATATGGTTTTACGCGTTATGTTAATTAAGCGATCATATCGCATTGGATAAAAAGTGATATTTCGCTGGTTGTATTTTCCCCAGGTAGTGCAGAAACAAAAGCTGGGTGCAGTGGAAAACTAAATAATCATTTAATGGCAAGTTGTGTCAGAAATATTCGCACCAAAAATTATCAAAATCTGATAATTTGTTTTAAGTTACAGTAGAAAATGTCGGGGATGCTTTTTGGGACACAGTGTAGAACTATGTTTAGTAGCCAGTGGCCTATGCCAGACGGCTTCATATGCATATCATCTGTAATGCTAACAATATTAATCAGCTCACCAAAATAAATACAAATTTTGCAATTTTTAGCTTTTTCAGAAATTTCCTCGAAATTCATTGATAAATTCCGCTGAGCAATGAGCGCATACTGCAAATTTCAGATGGTAATCAATTGGTTTTTGACTCCCGTTCCGTATGTCAAACACAATCACCAAAAATTTGTTCGTGACTTCTGGAAATAGTTATTTCGTTAACACAAAATGACAATTAAAGAGACACACATACGCAGCCGAGTAGCTGTAGGCCTATTAACGTACCCGTGCAATAGCCTATGCGGGGGCAATCAGCGTCTCTCCCCATACCGGCAGTTAGATTGATGACAATAATATATGCTTGATCAGATATCGTATACAGAACATCGTGTCGTTGCATGCTTATTGGCAGTATTTGAATTGTGAAAAATTAGCTGGGGGGTTGAACTTTCCGACAACCAAAGCCCGAGTAAAATTGGAATGTTAATCGTATGTATATAGCATGTAGTTGACCCCATGCCAGTACATAATTTGACAGTGTGTTAGGGAGGTTGAAAAAACAGTTAGAGGGTTGAACCCCCAACCCCCCGGCAACTCAAACACTGCTTATTGGCACGGGATTGGTCTGTTCTGCATACAGGTCCCATAGAGCGCATAACGGAAATTTGTGTGAAACATGTAATTTGAGCAAAGCTCAAGAAACGCGCGAGCCTCAGCAGTTCCAGTTCGCAAGTTGTCTTGGTCTATCTCCATCCATTTCGTCTCAATTCAATCTTGAAATCTGCACCGCAGTTGAAAATTGCAAAAAAACACTAATACCCCCTATTTTGGGAAGGTCATCGATGTTGACACCAATAAAAAGCTTGTCATTAGTGTCTATTATGATAAGCAGCATGTTTGTGTCTAATGTTATTCCGCAGTTGGAAATTATTTTTAAAAACCCTGACATTATTGAAGTAGTTTACGCAAATATAAAACGTAAAATATAGTTAGTTTGGATTTATATGACCATTTCACATTACGTATCTTGTATCTTCGTACTTCGTTTGTGACATTTTGAGCAAAATACTTCGATTGTGTTAGTTTTACGCTAAGTCAATCTATGTGTTTTGCAGAGATGTTAGTTAAGATGTGCTTGCTGGACATTTTTTGTATATATCGTAACTGACATTTGTCGACGTCGCTCATCATCGTCGTTATGAGCAGCGACGTTAAAATTAAAATACACACATGTGTCTATCTGCAACCGTTTTCACGCCGAACGCCAATAACGGTAAAATAACCACTTTGTCGGGGTATTTCTGTGTGGCGCCCGCGTGCGCAGACTTTTTTTCAACCTTAAACGTCAAGATTTAAACTGCTAAAATTTACGTTTAATGCTGAAAATTTCATACGCATTTAGTTTTCGTCGTCAATTTCCAGCCATTTCGGCGAAATTTACTGTTAAAATGTGTGTCGCAGCACAAAATCGTGAAAAATTCACTAAAACTCTTATTTTGGGGGTTACAAACCGTTTAAGGTCATCGATATTTATACTTTTAAAAAACTCGTCACCAGTTTTTGTTGACAATGACAATGACAATGACAATGAGTTTATTTGCACACTTGCGGCTATAAAGATAGCCGAATAGCTAAATAACGGTGAAGTGCAAACAGTGAACAAAATAAAAAAACACAAGCAGCACGTCTGTGCCTATCTGCAATCATTTTCACGCTAGACGAACTAATACCGAAAGAAAATAAGATTTTTGGGGGGAGGGGGAGGCATCCAGTTTCACGACCTCGTTCGAAGGGAACCCACTCACCCAGCGGAACGAAATTTCGTCACAATAAACTAACGTTTTAGAAGCAGCTACAGCGAAGATTTCGTGATCCTAGTTTGCACTGTTTTAATATGGCTTAAGGGTGTGACAGACTGATGGACGGACGGACAGACAGACAGACACCTCGACGATAGCTAAGACGCGCGAAGCATTACATGCTGTCGTGCGTAAAAACGATTAGGCCTAACATATATGAGTTTCACGATTTGTGTTGCACCGACAAGAAAATGGCTGACTACATGGATAATACGTAACGCAACGCATCGCGTAACCATGCATTTATTTACACGTATTTTCTCACATAGTACAGCGAGCGCACTTACTTACTTGTAGTTACTGCGAAGTTTTATAGGCTACCTGCAAATGCAATAGCGGTTGGCATGCAGCATGCGGTCTCGGCTTTCGTCGGAAAATCAGGATATCAGTAGTTTGGCAGACTGGTATTAGATTTTGGACGCATTCCGACAGTGGTTGCGTGAAAAACAAGAACGTTTTGGAAATATTGTGCAACCTTTTGTGCTAAATTGTACATGTAACCACGTTTAAAACATCTAATCAAATGTTTCCTGCAGTAGAACGATGAATTATTGTGTTGACAGGGTTGTCAGTCAGTCCTTGTGACCGGTGATGTCACGCCGGTGTGCTCGCATGCTGCTGATGACGTCGATCGTAGCGACGTTCATCGTCAGCGCTCTGCTCTTCGTGGCTCTTATCGTCGCCGAGGACTCGCAGCGAGCACCGTGCCTCCGTGAGCCCGAGCGTGAGACCGAGGGCAAGAGGTCTGCAGCTGATCCGTCCGAACTGCGTCAACTCAACCTTGCACTTGCGTCTACCTCCAACGATCAACCGCCGGTAGCCTACATCTCTTTGTCCAGTTTTAAGAACTTAAGCAAGAAAAGTAAATCGTGAATTGATATAGCATAATCCGCTTTGAAAGTCTTCGTTGCGCTAGTCGCTCTAGTAAAGTCTGAACAGGATTGTCTTGAGAACTTGTTTGAAACGGTCACTCAAGAGCGAACGTCAGTTCTTTCTGATACGACCGGCAGAAAAAAAGTGTCAGAAGTTTAGAACACGTGCAGCGCCTTAGTCATAGGGCCTACCGACTAAAACTTAGCAAACTTAAATTTTGCTAGCTTTTATCCGTTAGCGACCTATGGCTCTATATAAATAAGTTTTGATTGATTAATATGATACGGTGGTCAAACTGTAAGTTTTACGTTTTACAATTTCCGGTTCATGTCACCACCGCGTTGTCGTCATTGATCGCATTATGATTGAAAGAGCAAATAATAGCACGTGCTACGCGTGTAATTTCATCCATAGATAACATTCCGCGGCAATGAAAAGATTGTACATGCTGCGTTCGCAAACAGATGTGGACATTGATCTTTCGATTGATTAATTTTTATGCAAACAATTCATAAAACATCACTCTTCTTACTATAGCAATGTCAAGCACGCATCTTTAGTAGTGACGCCTCGGCTTTATGAGAAAAAAACGTGCATGTATCATCACACTCTTTACTACGTTCAACATGTGTCACACCAGCACAACATTTTGCCGTTAGTAGCCCGAAAGCAAGATTGTAAACACAAATAAACACATCACGCTTTTCGTTCACTACGACGGTTGTAATCAACTATATTATTATCAGGAGTTACTTTCCCTATAATCCGGCGTCACGGTGTCGACTTTTAAATCAATTTAAGGTTTTTCTATGCATTGCGCAATTAGAGGTTTTTTACATTAATGAATGTTTTTATTTATTTATTTACTTAGTTATTTAAGTTGTACCTATAGATGTTCTTGTCGGAATTTCGGACATAACGGAAATTGGAAAGAATTTAGAATTCCTACAGTAAGCTTAGCAGTTGTTTACTGTATGTTCCTGCCTACGTTTTGCGCGTGAGCAAATGTTTTACAAGGATGCATGCGTGAATTTACGTCTTAGTTTTTTTATGTAGGCCTAGTTATTACCTCAGTGGCTTGCCCATCTTATCACTTGCTAACTTTATGACGCCAGTTGTTGTTGTGATGTGCGTCGGACAAGGTCAATGTGGCGGCGGAGGCGGGAGCGGGAGGGTTGTGGCAGAATGAAATGGACGGACTGCTGCGGGTGTTGCAATCACGCAATCAGTCCATGATCAGGACACAGCATCAGGTCAGTGATCTTCGTGCTGCTCTGAGGAGAATCGAACATCGCCTGGACGTCGTCAGCGCACACTCCACTGGCGACAGTCCCGGCTCTGAGGACAAGCCACCGGCACCGGCCGCAGTGATGAGAGAACCTTTGTCTCCCCAGCAACAACAGGTCAGTAGTCCAGTCCAAGCCAGCATTAGGTAACTATGTTCGAAATTCAACTACGCACAACAATAGGCTATTATTAGACGGAATCGCTCTTGCATCGCAAGCGATTCCGCCTATTCTTACACGTTTCTTCGTAGTATGGTCTGTCTGTCTGTCGTCTGTCACATTCATGCACTTTGCTTAAACCGTTTGACAGACTTACATGTACATGCCATTAAAGGACATATTTCGTTAGACGGAGGTCCTTAGCCTTCAAGGGAAGGGAAAATTTCGCGATCAAAACCTGCAGGCAAAACATGCAAGTGCAGATTGCTGCACGCTGACATGGTGTATATAGAAAAGAAGCGAAGACTGCGTATTGTCAAATTAGTTTAGTGTTTGTTATTATATAGTCATTCGTTACGCACATACACTGTATTCGTTTTATGCAACAAGTAAGCCATATCGACTGTTATGTGCATTACAGAGTCAGTTTGACACTAGAAATGTTTTCCGGGATGCAGTGTTTGGACGAAGTTCAGCTAGCTGGTTGCTCCACACGGCAGATAAAAATGCAGCTGATGTCATAGCTAAATAGGGGTTCCCTTGGCAAATGCAGACGGGAGAAAGAGGAGGCTGCATCTTCGCGACCTGTCGTAGGCCTACGTGTATGTGACGTGACTGGGGTTGATGACAGGTTTAGGGATACGAACGAAATGCATTTTTGGCTATGACGGACCTTGGCTACGGCGGACACTAACCGTCCCATACCTCGTAGTTCGGCGGAGGTAATGTTGCAACGCGCATTGGACGTGGCAGGTCAAGCAGCAGGTCGGACTGATGACGGAGAATGCAGGTCTGCGCGGGTTCTCAAGGGCTCTGTCTCGTGCACTTGACGACCGAGTGGTCAACTCACTGCGAGACATTGCGGACAAGACCAGCGCTGAGCGACGGCGTTTACCGCACTTTACCGTCCGTCAACGTTCCGTTCACTGGTAAATACATCAGGCACATAGCGGGCCTTGGTATAGTTTACCATTTTTACCTCTGCCCTTCGTCTTCTCTCTTTCCATTTTCCTTTTTTTCCTGTCCTTAATTTGTTTCTTTTTTCGTTTTTTCCATAATTCTAAATTAGTTTGCATGAGGATTGCTGTAAGTTTTTTAGAAGTTAAAGGGTGTGTATAACTTTACAAAAAATCTATCTCATAGCTACGGAACGTCATCTGCCATAGGTCTACTCAGCCTTCCATCCCTCCGGGGTAGGTAAATCGAGTATTGGCCTATCTGGCTGGGATTAAGGCGGGGCGCGTTCACCTGTGTCGGGTGGCAGGTAACACTGTTTGATCCCATACGGCGGGTGACGCTCCGTAGCTCTGAGATAGGTTTTTATGAAGAGCTGTAGCACTTGACCATTTTTAACCACATGGAGTCACAGAGTGATACATGCCGTCCGGCCGATAGAGATGAATGTGTTCCGTTTTAACTGCAGCCGGGCACGCAGTATAAGCTATTAGTACCAAGAGGAAATGTAGTGGGGCGCCCACTTTTCCAGGGAAGTAACGTATTGACCCCTAGTTTAAAGACGAAGTGAAAAAAACGTGCAAAATAAGCTCGACTTTGGCAATTGAGGCGTTTCCCACATTCTGGGACTTCGCCCCTTCCAAGAAATAATAATTTATTTGCGTTGTACTGGCCGAGTGGCGGAGTTTGAGATCTCTGAAGTCAACTTTTAGTCGTGCTGTATGCGGTGCAGGAAGCCGCGAACGGCGTGGGAATATTTTCACAACAACATAACGCAGTACGAGCTGTATCGTAATTCGTCCGAGCAAGCCTACGTCGACGACCTACTCAAGAACATGGCGACACTGCCGGTCGCTGGGGTCGAGGAGATGGCGAAGAAAGGAACTCAGATCAAACTGATTTTTACGCTTAGCGACGGCACCAAGCTGCTGTTTAAACCAATGAGGTCACTGCAGGACTTGTTCTGCTCAAATCAACCTGACGACTTCAGTAGGCCTAGTAGGCCTATATAACTCCGCTGATACTCAGCCATTTAGGTCTACTAAGATTGTACACAGTCCCGAATACGAGTAACGAGCAGTTTTTTCTCCACCAGAAGATCTTTAATTTATAGACAGTTCACATAATAGGCAGCTTTCTTACTCACTAATTATGGTTACAGGGTGTCAGCACAGTTTGCTGTGGAGATGCCCTGTTTTAGCTACGGCAGAGATGTCCGTCTGCGTCTCCGTCTTTTTTTTTCATATTCTGTTATTCTATGAAAACCACGTAAGCCATGATTACGAAGTCTTCATTGCTATTTTCGGCGAAAAAGATTTTGCTAAAGCCCTATCTGTAAATCGATTTGCCAGAAATTCTAACTTTTTCATTAGTCACGCCAAAAGATGACCTTAAAATGAAATAGAGGTAGCGAACTGTCAGTCGCCGTACCTTCGGAGTCCTTAACCGATACATTATTTTGCGGCGTCATGAATCGTTAGGCCTATTTTTTTGTCTGAAAAAAGCCAAGCAACAGCGCATTTTCGCTAAGTCTACTATTATACGCCGTGATTTTTACGCGCGATAGGTCTAGCAGAATGCTTCGCGCTTCTTAGCCATGGCCTGAGCGTCTGTCCGTCCGTCCGTCCGTCCGTTTGTCACACTGCTGTATTGTGTCAAAACGGTGCAAGCTAGGATCACGAAATCTTCACCATGGGCTGCCTCAAGGTCTCTAGTTTATCGTGACAAAATTTCGTGCCCCTGGGTGCGGGGGTTCTCCTCGAACGAGGGCATCAAAGAGGGGTACCCCCTCTAAAAGACGTTATTTTGCAGTTATTGGCTCGTATAGCCTAGTGTGAAAACGGTTGCAGATAGATACAGACATGCTGCTTATCATAACAAGCACTAGTGACAGGTTCTTTAGATTTATCAACATCGATGACCTTGAACGACCTTGAACCTTGCAAAAAGAGGTTTTTAGTGAATTTTTCACAATTTTTGGATGCAGCGCACATTTCAACACTAAATTGCGACGAAATGGCTGGAGTTAGACCAAGACAACATGCGTATGAAATTTTTAGCATTAACGCGTAGATTTTAGCAGTCCAAGTTCCGACCCCCTAGGTTCAATGAGGCCGGCGCAGGCGGGCGTCAAAGACCGCTACCCCCTATAAAGTGGTTATTTTACCTCTGTTATCTTGTGTAGCGTGAAAACGATTGCAGATAAGTACATACATGCTGCTTATCGTAACAAGCAATAGTGAAAAGCTTTTTATTGGTGTCAACGTCGATGATCTTGAATGACCTTGAATTCCCAAAATAGGGGGTTTTAGTGATTTTTTTGCGATTTCAAATTTTCGTGGTGAACTCTGAAAGACGCATACGAGTAGGTCTATAACATTAATGCGGTAAAGCTATTGCACTACGGCAAGGTCAATCCAAGGTCGTTCAACTTTGTGTCAATCGAAAGGACTTATCGAAAGAGCTTATGAGACTTTCTATTCGTGATTAATAGTAATCTTTGCCTTATCTCACACCGTTTTTGAGACACGGCGACGTATCTAACACTGTTGTATTAAACGTTACATTCTGATTTGACTGATAAATACAATATCGAATCTAATCGGTTTCGGTTTGCTGTCATAAAACCTACGTTACGTGTCTGCCTTTTAACGCGGCATTTTTCTGAGGTCGTCCGTCTTTGATGTGGCATGCATGGAGGCCATGTATGGATTTCTAATGAACATACTGTAATATTACGAAAACCACAATTAACATAAGTGGCAGCTATGGCTGTGTATTTGCGAAGGATTTTAAGAAGTTTGCGTGTTTGGGTAACTTTTTGGCTTAAAATCTAAAAAAACTTGGTGGGGTTAATTCTATCTGACAAATGAGACTGAGTACTGTCTTATTTTGCAATTCTGCATATAGGCCTAAGGGTTTTTAGTTTGCACATTTCATAGTCACTTATTTCATTTTTTTTTACAAAAAAGCAATATATGTTCTAATAGTTAATTCGTATTTGCACTGTTGCAAATGTTGCGTTGCATGCGACAGAATTTCCAAGGACGTGGAAGCTAACCCTAATCACTTTGTTTTCAACGAGATGGAGAGACATCATGCTGAAATAGCTGCATTTCATCTAGACAGGTATAGCATGGTCATTTCTAGCTAGATAGCGGACAATAAAACCTATAAAGAAGCACTAATTTTGTTTAAGCTCAAGTGTCATCACGTTCATGTGTTCGCGACGTCGTCGACTTTTCTGTTTCTTGTTCGATCGTGTCGTGCTCGTTTCCAGATTTCATAAAGCGACGCAAACGGGCTTGTCGGCAACTGGTCACTGGATTTCTCCGAACCACCTCGACATGTTGTAATGGTTTAAAACTCCGAATCTTCCCCGTGACATCACCGAACCCGTAATAAGTCGCCGACTTTCCCGAGACATATCCGCGTGACACACGTCGCGGAGATGTCTGGGGAGGTCGACGTAATAAAATTTGGGCTTAACGACCATGCTTTTGGGTCACGCAACATAATACACTGTTCGTGAATAATTTTCTTTAAATTGCGCCGTAGCGGTGCATTTTATTCAAAATTTGGGGATATTTCCGTAGGACCAGGTCGCTGATGTTAGAGTCCGAAAATCGAAGAGCATAAGCTATTCGTTTCTGTAACTACTATCAAACGAATATAACCTACATGTTTACATTACATCGATGTTACCGACGAACAGACGGACGGACAACTCACGGTGGCAATAGGCTATCGTGCTTTGCGTCACTTGCATCCCGCGGTAAAAGCACAGTGTGTATTCGCCGCGTTACGAAACATTTATGTCGCCTTGAGATGCTCGCAAATAGCTCTACGAGAAGCTGTACAGAATGACGGATAAATTCTATTCGGTTCACGTGGACACATTCGAATTTGTTTGGTGCCTTAGTCGTTTTCATGCTTGCGCGTGACCTGTTACCTGTAACGAAACATGTACGCCGGATGCGCGTCATTTTTCGAGTGTTTTTGTCCTTTGACTTTTAAAGTCAAAAATTGGCATACTGGTTACTTCTGCCTCAAAAAGAGTTTACACCATTTTTGTTTTGCTTTCAAGTTAGGAGCCCGTACGGGAGACAGACATACGGATGGACGGACGCGCAATACCAGTAATGCGGCCTACGGGCGTCCGCATGACAAAGCTATACGTGAATGTGTAGATTGCTAGATTTTCGTCGCGTGCCTCCGGTGTCGGGGCGATACATTAACATGACGTCAGAGATACGGCCGTTAGCCAATAAACATCTCAACAAAACTTTTTTCACTTCGCCAGGTAAACTAATAGCTTGCTTGTACTGTTACTATGATAGTGGTGGAAATAATTAGGTCTAAATTAATGCGCTGGTGCAGCATTTCGTTTAGTCGCAAGTCACCGCATAAATTTTTTTGCAAAAAAATGGGGAATCACCAACCTATCGAAGATAAAACGTTGTTACGTGTAAAAATTTTTAAAAAAATTTATAATCTGTTGTATTATTTTGACAGAACGGCATCATGCTGTGCTTTTTGTCTGCAGCGCCGAACCTTAGCCCAGTTTCCCGTTGCTATGACAACGTTGTTGTCGCCGTCGTCTTCATGTTAATAGTCTTACCAACACACCATTGCTATTACAATTTTAGTTTTTATTTTGATTGTGTTTTTATATGGTATTCTATTTCGGTTTAACCGTAAAGTGATTTTATTTTTTATAACCAGCTACAACAGAACAAGTGTGCTGCCGTATTTTAAATAAACGTGGCTGATAGATTGATTTAATTGATTGTATGATTGATTGGTCGGTCAGCGGGCAACCTGTGTTTCTACGCCGAGTGCAAGTACTACTGCGACAGTCATCACGCCGTCTGTGGCAGCCCGGATGTGATCGAAGGCTCGTGTGCGGCGTTCCTCCCCTCCGAGGACGATATGTCGCGCAAGACGTGGCCCAACCCGTGGGCTCAGCTCTACACGAAGCGCGACAAACTGCCGGCCTGGAAGACCGAGGCCAACTTCTGTGACGACGTCCGTTCGCACTCGCCGTTTGACAGCGGCAGACGTCTGCTCGATATCATCGACATTTCCGTCTTCGACTTCCTCACCGGTATGAACACTGATGTCGGGACAGAAGAGGTAAGTAAGTAAGTAAGTAAGTAAATGATTTATAAAGCGCCAAAGTCTCAGAAAGAATCAGGTCAGGGAGCTATTGTGCCCTTCCCTAAATTTTCAAATGTTTTGTCATTTTTTTAAATTACAAAATTTGTGGCTAGAATCCGTCGTCATGGGAAAATTTTATGAGCGAAACTAGAATGTTAAGCAGTCACAATCTCTTTCGTCGAAAATCTACGGTTGTCTTGCAGCGTTACCATAGCGTGTATGGGACTGCAGTCACTGTGGGACTGGGACATCGTTTTTTTCCTCGACCGGAAGTCGGACGTTGGCTTTCGAATATAGGCGGTACGATTGGCCCACCCACCATAGCGACGGCTGGCCTTCTTGTTAAAACTAGGTCCGAAAATTTAAGTTTGCGAGCCATCGAAAAACGTATGGCGCAAGCGCAACAGCTGCCATCACGCTGGGCTTTGCCTCAAATTTTTAGTACTTATTACTACGTATAGTATTTGTGTACTATTTACGCTTATGCTAAAGACTGCTGTGATTATAACAATCTCACCACACCTTGGTCGCTTTGCTGGGCCGACTTTTGCTTAATAGAATGGTCCTAATGTGTGTTTGGCAAATCATATATTTCACGAATTACGATGTCGACTATAGCGAGGCGTTTGAGGAGTTGCTATGTACAGTCAATTTTTCTAAAACTTTTCAGCTGAGTATTTCAGTAAAAAAGTAAAAATCAGCTCAGAGTGTAATTTAGCTAATAACCGTGACAAAAACTAAGTTATAGTTGTTTGTCTGTCAACCGTACACGCTGCATATCGTTAGGCCTACAAGCTCTCGCCCTAAGCAGGAAATGATATTCTTTTCGACACGATCAATTCAGGGCGACCTAGATATTGAGCTGCATTAGTCAGCACTCAGTCACGCTGACGATCGATCCAGGCAAGCTGTTGCTGTTTCAAGATCACTGCGTGATCTTTATTTTGATCCGATCAAACTAAACTTTTTCGGATGACGATATTTTGGTCCTAAGATTCCTCAACAATTTTCTTACCAATGAAGATTCTAAAATTGACCTAAAATGCAGTGTGTTTTGCTAATAACTTTGGAGTCAGTGTGAATAACCTCACCAAACATTTCCACGCGATGTATTGCAATTTGCAATTGACAATATCTATGACTACTGAACGTCAAGGCTACAGGTAGAGGTCAAGGTCGCATCAGTTTTGGGTACATGACATTACGGCTACCAGCGGGCAGTATTTAGCCTTGAACAGGTTTTGGCACTCTTATTTCACGTTCAGTTTATTCCTGATTTTTTGCACACCATGTTAAAGAAATTCTGAAAATCAGCAAACATTGTGATGAAGTTTTTAAACAGTTTGTAGTGTTTTTCTAGTAGAGTGTACACGTGTGTGTGCGCGTGCGCTCTCGTGCAGGTAATCTGGATCGGCATCATTACTACACATTTGAAGAGTTCGGCAACTTCACGGCTCCGATACTCACCGACAACGGCCGTGGGTCAGTATCCAATGCACAGTGATGAAACACACGTTGTCTTCGAAAACCGCAGCTATGTTTTTATGCGTCATTTTTTCTCTCTTTTATCGTAATTTCGTAAAGCTATTAGTGCAAGGACTTATTGCAATACCACCACTATTTTCGGATTTTGTTGATTTCGCCTACATTCTCGGAAAAACTTCAGGTTAGGCCGTGGCTAAATATAAAAAAATGTTGTGAAATATTTTTGGCGAATCATACAATTCATATTTTGCATTTTAAATTTTGAACACACGTAGAAGATAAAGTGTGGTTATGTGTAACATAAAACGTGTACAAAGGTGTTTTATTTTACTTGTGGCCTTGGTTAGGGCTTAGGAGAAGAGTGTAAGCCTAATTGGCGCTTACAATTCTGCTTCGTCCAGACGCTGTTAGTGATGTTACGTGTGCAGATTCGGTCGAGCGCGCAAGGACGACGTTCAGCTGTTGGCGCCTCTCTTCCAATGCTGCGTCATTCGAGCTTCGACCTTCACTAAAATCATGCACTTCCTTCTTGCGGACCGATCAGTCGTGCCTACCGGCAGCGGTCTGTCGCGCTTTTTTTCGTTTTTTTTAAAATTAACTTATCCCTATCCCTCAAGAACATAGATTCACTTGTTTGTCATCTGACATTGTGATGCACTATTGGCTTAAGTTCGCCTAACTGTTGTAGATAAGGCACTATAGCATCGAATATTATAATTATGATTATAATTACGTTTAACTCAGGTTGAAACCACAACTAATACTCCGTATTCCGTACGAAACGTCATCCTGTTTAGGCGTCGCATGGTCGCCGACGTTGTCAACGACGACACTGCACCGTAACAGCAGTGCGAACACACTAAGGCAAATGTAGAATGTGCTGTGCGTACGTGTTTATGTTTATATTAAATTCTCTGAAGCATGTTTCCGCCAAAATTAGCAACGGTAGTTCGGACGACAGAATATTCCGAGACAGACTTACGAGTGCTTCTGTGCCGCGGAACCCACCGATCTTGCAAATCTGCCATTGAGAGTTCCGAGATCCCGAACTAACGAAATTCCTTCCGATACGCACTTCTGGGCCCTTGTATAGCGTCTACAGCATTTCTCGGCATTTCAGTGGGTAGTTTTGCTGTTTGTTGTTGCACAATAATATTATGTAGGCCTATAAACTTTTTCATTAAGTTTGGGGCCCCGGACACTGCAGAGCAACAGGTGCCCCACAACAGCACTAAGTTCAAATCGCTGGGGATGTTTGTGCGTTATTTAGGTCAGTCGTTGTCAGTGGCTATGCGTGCGTCGTTGGCCGGTGACGTCATACCGAGCGTGTTGAACGCGGCTCATCTCACCGCACTGGACAGACGCGTCAGAACGATTGCTCTGCTGCTGTACCACTGTCTGCAGCGAGACACGACCAGCGACTTCAGACAGGTCGTCGTCGACGACGGCTTCTAAGCTTTCCATGGAGCGGTGTCGTGGTTTTTGGAAGGGGAGGAACAGGAAGTTGTAATTTTCCGGACAGACAACTGCAGATTTCCAACCGAGGAGATTGCGTCTGGTTAGAATTTCAATTTTCAGTTTTAAATCTTTGCACTGTTGAAAAAAATTTTCGACAATAAAAAATTACCGACAGGTTAAAATTTGAATGGAAGTGAAAGGGCAGTTGTTTGCCCTTTACTCCGGCTGGCACGACGCCGTTGTTTCTGTGGGTTGATGGGTTCATCTCTGGTTCGTATTGACAGCTTAACGATTAAGGTATTTGTCTCAGTGTGTTTTAACGTTTGTTATTATGCGACCATGGTAACGGGTTTGTTTGTCCGTCCGTCCGTCTGTCTGTCTCGTACGAGCTCCACACTCGTAAAACAAAAGGTATGGAAAAAGTCCATATTTGTGTGAACGCTTCTCATGTAGTGCTTGTTTAATGTGGTGGCGGATTGTATGCTGGAGAGATGCTAGTCATCGTCGCCATGACGACAGTAACTATAACAGCAGATCGAGTATGCGTGGGCTGTGCCGAGTACTCGAGTTCGAAAAATTCGAACAGAAAAAACACCCGGTATTTATTCATAAACACAAATTCAAAAATTACCAGATAAAATTTGTAATCAGTTGTAAAAAAACGGCTGCAACTGTTTAAGTTGCACAATTGCGTATTTATAATATATTACTACAGGTTAATAACAATTTTACTTACTTACATTAAACGAGTTCTTATTAAGCAACTCGCCAAGTAATCGAGTAATTAATTGCTTGGATAGTGCAGCTCTAGTTTCCTCGTATCGCGCAATGATAATATCATATTTTTTCGTGTTTTGCGTGTATATGATCGCTTATTTATCGTAATTAACCGAGAGTTAATTAAGTAAAGGGTATAGGACTGCATAAAACATATTTACCTCCGGCAAGGAGGTAATGTTTTTGCTGGTTTTTGTTTGTCTGTCTGTCTGCCTGTCTGTTAGCAAGATAACTCAAAAAGTTATGGACGGATCTTTCTGAAATTTGGAGAATATGTCGCGCATGGCAACAGCTACCAGTGATTCAATTTTGGGCGTGATCCGGCAGGAATCCTGGATTCTGGATCACTTTGAAATTTTCGTTACCACTGCGTTAAAGGGGGCATAAGGAAACCGCTGCAAAACCGAAGATGGTGACGCCACCTGGCGAATAGCTTTGCCTTGGCGGAGGTACCTGCGGACTATGACTGCTTTCTAGTTTAGTTACTGTTATTTGTGAAGATATATTTTCAGTGCGTCTTATTATGTGATAATCACGGTTTTCTTGGCTGAATGCATGACGCATGTATACCAGAGCTATAGTCATATGACCATTATTGAACATATAATTACTGTACGCATTACTAGCTTAGTTGTTGTCTTCTCTGTTGGGTGTCTGTTTGAGTTTTGTTTTCAGTCTGTATATTATGTTGCTGTGAACTTCTGCCATATTGGCCAACAAACTTTTATATACTATCATAACTATCAGGAAAATATTTAGCATATTTGCATGAATTTACGGAAAGGACAAACAGACGGGCAAGATCCGTAATGTGGCCTATTAGGACAGTCGCATATAACAAGCATAAACGTCGAAATGCGAAGTCTAGAAACGATCGGAAGTTAAATTGGCGAGACATATGCAATGCATATTTGCATATTAGCATATTTGCATGAATTTACAAAATGTGGTTTTCTACAAGTTTTTTCATGCTGGTCTTTGATGAGTTGAGTTCACGAGTGTACCAAGTGTGCCAATGAAGACCGTCTGTTTGCGAAGCGTCACATAACTTTTTTGCTCTTTATCGATCAAAAATTAAAATTAATTAGCAACGTTGCTAATTGCTGTTTTTGGCTGTTGATGTACTGACGTTAAACTGCAACGACGGTCTTGTCCATGTAATATATTATGATGTGATATGATGTCATTCTAGCTGTTTTATGGCACAGCCTGTATCTGCGAAATACTTGAGATTAAATTAGCATAGCCTACATTGTCGGTGTTTTCAATGCATCAAGAAATCTGTTATCAAAATATTGAAACGCTGTGCTGGGCATAAACTTTTATCGCCAGTCTATTTCTGTCTGTATATACTATTCTTGTGTTCGTATGGATGGCTGTGATAAACGAATTTGAGCCGAGACCTCAGTCGAGATTCCCGAGCATAACGCAACCGCTTGGCGAATACTGTGCATTTAATACAGCTGCTGTATATTAGAGGAATATACTCTGTCAGAATTTGGAATGGCGCCAGAATCTCGTTACTTGGTAATCACCAAGTTATTTCAAATTGAAATTACTTCTGACGACGTTAGCAGCCTTTCCGCTCAAAAATTTCACCGTAATCCGTCCAAATCTTTTTTTGAAAAAAAAACAAGCGGACAAAAAAATAAACAGTAACATATGAGCGGAGGTGATGAATAACACTTCAATGCGTGATTTTATCAAAAATAAATATTTACACTACTTTTCTGTCAAATATAAAACTAAAATCAAAAACAAGTATGAACTATGAACAGGACGATTAAAGCAAATATTAGCCTTGCAAAAAAAGGCGTAACCTAAGAGAAATTTAGGTACAGTTTGCATTACCCATAATTCATAGCCTTTCGGTTAGGAAAGTCGGAATGAAAGAAAGTAATTTTTACTGTCTAATATTTTTGCAGGATATGAAGCCCAATAAGAGTCGATACATGTGTGATATAAAAAATATAGTATTACATTTCTAAAATTTTATTTCAAACAAACCGTCGCTAACGATATTAAAAGACGATAAACGTAAATCGATTCAAATTCGAGTACAGGATCGTTAACGGCCATTTTATCCGACGTTTTAAATGTTTACAATATTTACGTTATGTTTGCTGCACTATCTAAAAGCGAGATTGTTCAAGTGTTCATTTTTTGTGCTGTAACAATGATGTGCAATTGTGTTGTCGAGTCACCATCCTGTCGCCAATGCGAATAATCGTCACCATCCCGATCAGCTTCTCTTCTTTGCATCGCTGTTCTTCTTCTTACGGTGAGATCTTTCAT
>Ga0209367_1004937_pt1 | contig 18496 bp, 14 predicted proteins | sample WorMetLIZISLAND2_FD_187412 | JGI IMG/M metagenome (GOLD analysis project Ga0209367, IMG submission 187412) | Marine gutless worms symbiont microbial communities from Max Planck institute for Marine Microbiology, Germany - Olavius geniculatus... ... | reverse complement strand
ACTAAGGCGTTTGAGAGAGATATATCCCAGTTACAAATATTCTGATTTGACGTCACATTCAGGAATTGTCTACATTCCGTACCAGGTGTCAGTTATGAGCATGTTTGAACAGTATCGCATGAACATTCCACTCTTTTTTCCGTCATTGGACCTGCTGACAACTTGGCAGCATAAACACATGGTAAGTACTTTTTTAGCATCATCACTAGTTTGCTTCCATTTTCTGTGCAACTTCCTCATGTGTTGTGCCCATTTGTCTGTGTGTCTGTGCCTTACACACTCCTTACTTGAATATAGAAAAGAATAGAAAAACTGCAAAGGTGGCACAAATGTTTGCCAAAGCAGGTGTAACTGGTGTACCAGTTCACAGTTGAAAAGGTCCAAGATCAAGGGCACTGGATGTCAAAAATCTATTTTTAAAAACATGGCACATATCTTGCAGCAGTCTCATGCTGCTCTTGTGCTCTAAGCCAGCACACCAGACACTACAGCATCAATGTTTTTATGGCACACTCGGTGCAATTAGGTGGGTGGGTACTCTGGTGTGCAGTGGGCACTAGATGGTTAGATGGCCGCATACATGTCAGCATGTGGTGTGGCAGCATCTTTGCTCGTTTCTTTGCTCTGCTGCAAGATGTAATCATAGAGCTTAATAATTCTGCTATATTATTTGCCAGTCACGGTATCAAAAAATGACAAGCACAGACAGAGACAGATAGAGAGAGACAAACAGTCAAATGGATGGGACAGATGGACAGTTGTCATCATTTAGTTATTATGATGTATGTATGCTAAGAGTGTTTAGACAAATATATTGCATGTATAGTTGCTATTTTTTGTTAATACAGGTTTTGAATGAGAGAACGTGGACTGGTGTCCATGGGGGACGTCCGTCAAAGTCATCGATCGAAGCTCATGAATCACAAGCAAATGTTCCAGATCCGAACAATGAAAAGAATATCGATGCAATTCGCTACTGGATCAAGTTTGCTGATTTTTACCAGATGCCTCACGTCACTTACTTTGACTCGGTTGGTAATCTCATAGATAAGCTGGGTAAAATCACATCTGAAGAGTTGCAGCAAATTAGTCAAAACATGAAGAAACACAATGCTGCAGCTTTAACAGATTTGTTAGAGAAATGGCGAAAAATACTTACCAATATTGCAAAAACAAGTGCCAATGCTCCACATTGAGTTCAAACAAACGCTTTGTCCATATAGTGAATAGGCTTAGGTTTAGTAGATTGTTGCTTCATTGTCCACTAGTAATGATGTAAGTTCCCAGATTTTGACTGTCTCGCTTTTCCAGAGTTACTTTTGGTTAGCCTTTGTCCTGAAGGCAGAAACTTGAGTATTTCTGCAGGTAATTGCTTCAGGTAAAATTTCAGTGCTTAAAGTGATTGCCAAAACCACTATCAGTGATCCTCGTTTCAACACTAGTCATCCTTTGGTTACATCTATTGCCAAATATTTTGTAGAAAATTACTTAGGCCTAAGTCAAATTGCAATATTGTTTTGCAGTTGTGTAACAGTAATTGTCCTAAATTGCATATATTATTGTGGCTTTTTATTATAGGTTGTATACGCAGTTGCATCGTAAATGGCAGTTTGTTTAATGACATTCATAATCTGATACTATTTAATACTTTTGTGTTTTGAGACAGTTGATATTCCTATATTTGATATATTTTCCATAGTTAATATTTGATAGTCAATATTACTTTTGATATTAGCTGGTCATTGATTTGAGGAAATATTTATTTGTTATGTAGTGATCATGTAGTGATTATTAGAGTGCCAAACAGGCCCGTCGAGAGGGTGAGGTAGGGAGGGGGGTTAGCTACCCCGAGCCCCGCGACGTTTGGGGGCCCCTCCATTAGCCAGAAATATAGTATGCCAAAATGTACCATTTTGAAAAGAAAAATTCAAAAATTTTCTTCCCAGAGGAGCCCCGTAAAAATGTTTGGGGGCCCCACAAGAATTTTTTCCCTGGGCCCCGCTGTGGCTCTCGATGGGCCTGGTGCCAAATGTTGTACTAGTTCAACCATTGAAATAATGTTATTTCTATTTGTGTGTAAATGTACTCGATTTTTTTTATAAATATTATGGCCTTGTTGTATTATATTACATTATTGTATGCAATTGTTTTACAGTGGTAGTTTGTCAAATGATATTTATTATTTGATATTCATTTATTTTGTATCTTGAAAGAAGTCCATTTTTGTGGTATATTTCTATGTAAAACAGTTAATTGGTTATTTATTCAGAAAAGTAGTGGACACTGAAGTTGTGGGGTGTTGGGAGGGCTGTTGAACTGTTAGCATATTAGTATTCTGCTATGATCTGTGTGCTTAAATTTAAATCTAAAATTACAAGTGCTGAACAATGGTGAAGATAGCACTTCTACAAATTTATATATATATTGATTTATTTAGATTATTTCAGTCTCATTGTATCAGTATTGTTACACTTTTACTAGTCCTGCACGGGATAGCTTTAAGCAGTGTGGTTGAGAAAAATCAACAATGTGTTTGGCAGTGACATCGTAACATTGCTATGAGCTTCATACTGCCAGATTTCAGCATCTACATGGTGGACCAAAAAATTACACCCTTTTGATATTTGAGCGTCCTCCTTTGTTCTTCGTCTGCCATTAAAGTTTTGTTTTTGTGCAAATAAACTGTAATTTTGTCTCGCTGGTTGGATTAACTGATGATGAGCTCTGTTTGATTAACAATCTGTGTGTGGCTCGGATTCCGTGTGAAAATGTTTTTCAATGAGCGCACAAAAACTGAATAATTAATAGCATATGTTAACGATATATTGATGTAATAGTTGCAAAATGGTATCACCTTTTGGTTCACCAGGTGCATTCACATTCAGGAACACTAGAGGTTTGTAACAATGATTGAAACATGTTAGGAATATTGGCACCTGGATCACGTGATTTTTATAAACTTTTGACATGTTGTACGACTGTTGTATTTGTGCTGATATTTTATTGTATTCTCTTTTATTTAGTCATTTAGTTCTAATGGACAGTTTTGTTCAGTCTGATTCAAATATTTTGAGAATTATAGAGAGGAGGAATAAAAATTATTAGATTATTTGTGATGTTGGTGTCATGCCACATAAATGTTCCAGCACTTTTAGAAAATCGTCTTAAATTTCCTATTATCTTAGATACATGCACTTATTTTTAACACGTTTGGCAGTATTTTGACTAGCTGCTAAAGATAAGTCAGCAAGACACTGGTACAAAAGTAGCTTTACTGCTCCAACACCTGTTGGCAGTGGGAACTGCATACACCAGTTTTGTTACAACTGGCAAACCATACAGCAGCCACAGTAGTGGCAGTAATCAACTCACAACTTTGGCGGGGTAAACAGTATTCCTGGCCACTTGAAAATTTCCACAGAGTAACACCTATTTTAAAGTTTTTCTTTTGGGTGCTTGTTGACACTCGCACTGACATGTGACCTACTGCAGTCAGTGACGCAACTGTAAAGATGTTCAGAAATTTATAAGCAGGTATTTTAATGACGTTTTGATAATTACAAATAGGTTTAAATACAGGATGGCCCAAAAAATATAAGATATTGCTCTTTGTCCATATCTTTGCTAAATATCGACCAATTTTCACAATTTTTTCACCAGTAGACTCTCTACTCAGCTACTCAGTGGCATGCAAATCATGCCTATTATGTCGCTACACTACCTTGTAAAACATAAATATATGAAAACCAACAATATCTACAGATGGGCATAATATGTGTGATGTGCATGCCAGTGAGTCTACTGGTGAAAAAATGTGAAAATTGTTTAATATTTAGCAAAGATATGGACAAAGAGAAATAGTTTACTATTTTTGGGCCACCCTATATGCGTGCTTTTCATGTATGCATGAACTGTCTGTTGTATCCAACTGTTTACAAAATATTATTATGCACAACAGTCTGTGTGGATTTGCAAGCACGTTTAATGTAGGCCTACACGTACAAGAAGTTGAAAACCAAACATTCTACCATCGAAGTGATTATTGTATTAACCAATTCTACAGCAAGCATTAACGATATGTTTCACTGTGTAATGTACATCTGCATTTCAGACTAGAGAACAATGTATAACGAGTGTTGGAGCTTACTTAGTAACTGAGTCTCCCGTGACCGCAGGCTCGCACAACATAATTCAAAATCAGTCACGTCTCACTAAACTTCCTGTTCCCAACTACTTTTAACCCACTTAGTAGCAATGATGTTATTAAGGCACTCAATAAACATCTGCTGCTGCTTAAAAAGTTGTGTATTCAAACTTGTATTGCAGTTAGCCATGGCAGATTCAGAGTGGCCCAATAAAAAGTGAGCCCCTGAGTATTTTTGTCATAGCAGCATCAAATATTGACCTATTTTCAAAATTGTTTCACAAATGTGCTCTGCAATAAATTAACAATAAAATTATTGTTACCGTATTTAAACATCCAATAATGCCACACCCAAATGCGTCACTACACTAACGTGTAAAATCTCTTCAACCTTAGAATCAGTGCGTTGCAAATAACTTTCAGCACATTTTAATTCCAAAGCTGACTATAATCCACAATGCATTTGGATGTGAACTTTAGTGTACTTCAAGTTGTGGCTGGTGAAAGAACTTCAAGAATTGGTTAATATTTGACGAGACGTATGATGAAAGCTAGGGGCTTAGTTCTCTATGGACCACATGGCATATCACTGTGTTCACTGGCATCAAAGCTGCCTACGTCACTGCAGACTGATCCGGGAACTATGTCCGGGATGTCCAAAGATCTGCTGCCAGTCTCGAGGATAGAGTCGGGCAGTATTGTAGTCTGCTGACAGCTGGTGTCGTTAGGTCGTGATGCCAGCAGTTCGTCCTCTACACGCGCCAAGAGTCGCTGGATCTCGCGGTGACCGGGAACCAATGACAGAGCTTGCTTCAAGTCACCTGCAGCTGACTCGTAGTCTCTGTGACACAGTTAACAGCATGGCCATCAACACCACAGAAACCTTGCAGCAAAAAGTTCCATCACACGAGTACTCGACGAGTGGGGTTTCTGAGGGGAAGGAGAAACTTGGTATAATCTACCATTTTAACATAGACTACCATTACCATTTACCGCATGATTAATAATTCATACATTATATTTGCTAAAAATGCATTTTTCAGGCCCAGAATGTCCCAACGTCGAGGGCAGCTGGAGCACACTGCACATCGGATCTCTAGCTAAATTTGGGAGAAAAGCGCCCAAACAAAAATGAGGAATGGGATAAGATAATGGAAGGTGAGGTGGAAAAGCACAGAGGAAAGAGAGAAGGGGGTACAGACAGATGGGGGAATTTGCTCCATTCAATCAAAGGGGATACAGCTTTTCAGGTAGTTTTGCAACAACATCCATAGACTTATGATGTATTTCCAATCAGCGGCTGAAAAAGTATATTATCACAGGCGCACAGTAGCGCAGCCCTGTGTTAACAGCGACCGACTAAGTCAATGGAGAACGGCAAAATTCGACCCCGTGCAGATCCGAAGCCCCTCAACCAATCAACACAAAATTTGAAACAGGTGATTACATCAGCGAGGCGAACCCCTGCACAAAATTTCGTGCAAATCCGTCCATTGGGGGCTTCTCAGCAAATGGGTGAAATATAACAAAAAAATTTTTTCTAGTATGCATATATACCTTTTTTGTTGACTGACCTACAGGTCAGACCGCTCGGCGGATTTTCACACGCGATGGCTCGGACAACGCGGCCTCATGCAAGGGTCAAACCTTTTCGGGAACCAAAATTCGAAGTTAATATCTAACTCCTGAAAAATTCCCCCAAAGTCTAAAATGGGCCCAAAAAGGACAAATTTTCGGCCAAAAACGCTCCTGTATAAAAATTTCACCTATAAACGGCCCCTAATCGTCATCGTAGGCCCATAAAAGTTGTATAGTGAACAGACAATATGGCCTCAGGAATTCCAAATATGTGGTCATTTTGGACCCCCTACCCACATGTCACGTGACACAGGACATGCGCAGTCAACGTTCTGGTCTTTAAAAACATGCCTATGTATAAAATTTTCACCTACAAACGGCCCTTAATCGTCATAGTAGCCTCATAGAAGTTGTATAGTGAATAGGCAATATGGACTTGGGAATTCCAAATATGTGGTCATTTTGAACCTCCCTGCCTACAGGTCACGTGACACGGAGCATGCACAGTGAACTTTTGGCCTTTGACATGGGCAAATGCAACTTTGAGGCTTTATATCACCCTAACGGTGCATGATAGACGCATGGTTCCAATGCACCACCAATAGGAAACCACATATGCCAAGTCCAATGGTCACGTGATCGATGACGTCACTTGACTCCAAACGGTCAAACTCGTGACCCCAAAATCTTTGAAGCCCCGTATCTACGTATCTGTGCAAGACAGATGCATGGTCATCATTGACCACCAATAGGAAATTGCCCTCGCCGAGTCCGATGGTCACGTTCCGATGATGTCACGTGACCCCTAAAGATCAAAATCATGACCCCAAAATATTTAATGTTCAGTGTCTGCATGGCCATGGAAAGCAGATGGTTTATAACTGACCATCAACATAAAAACTTTGTTATTGTAATAAAACAGCAAATATAAATGTACAAAACATCAGTTTACGCACTTGTTAACAGCGACATGCAATGACTGACACATCGAAAACAGCAAAAATCATAAAAAGGTGATATTATTCAACAGCACATTGACAGTTAGATGATGTGATGGTGAGTGATATCACCTTTTTATGCTTTTTGCTGTTTTCGATGTGTCAGTCATTGCATGTCGCCGTTAACAAATGTATAAACTGATGTTTTGTACATTCATGTCAATAAGTAATTAAGTAAAAAATATAATCATGTACCACATATACAACATAAAAAGGCAAAATGCACACAGACAATGGTCATTTAAATTCATGGCTCACAGACAAAAGTATAAAATACTGTGACAAAGTTAGGTATCTTTGCAACAGAACTTTTATTGCAATAAATTGGTACAAGGTTTACCCGATATCTCGTTTGGCACGTGCTCTTGCATGGTAAGCCTCAAATGAGTGTGGTTTCAGCTGCAACACTTGAGTGGCCAGTTCTATGGCTCCATTCAAGTCCTGAACAGCATCACAACAGCTGACATACACTTGCCCAGTGATGGTAATATACCGTCATCTGCTTTTACCCATGCTACCCTAATACTTACCCAGTAGCTTCTATCCCTATACCTGGTGGGCGCAGCTTGCGCCCAGTGAAAAAATAGGCGGGAGTTTTGATAAAGTTGTAGATCAAAACTTCCCCCCCTATTTTTCACTGAGCAAACTGCAGCCTTAACAAAACTTTCTCCCTAGAAGGGAAAGAAGCCCAAAATGGAAGGGAAAAAATGAGTCAGAAACTGGGGGGACCTCAGCCCCAAACTGGTAGTAAGTTGCACCCGATTTTGATTCCAGATTTGGGAGGATAGAAGCAACTGTCCTTACCTCCAGAACTGAAAAACGATGCAACTTTTCTCCTACACTGATGTTCACACCAATTTTGGTTTTTCTGTGCCTTTTCTTTTTTCAAGTTAGGAGCCGACACAGGACAGACAGACAGACGGATAGAAGGGCAAGACCCATAATATGGCCTATTAATACGGCTGCATAATAACAATGGATACACGTATGTCACATTGTCTTACATTTAGTTTGCGTTTACATCGAGCTAAGTTCAGCAGCAGGTTGACTTGAAGTTCAGTGTATACGTCAGCAGCAACATATTCGATGCTATTCTCACGACCCGCTCCGGGCAACTTCTTCAGTGCATACTGGTACCGATAGGCAGCATCACGAATACGATTCTTCTGCAACGATCAACAGCATCATGCATAATGAACAACTGAAGTTCTCCTAAAATCACTTCAGTGGCTAGTCTGGAAAAAACACAACTAAAACTTTCTCCTGTGTACAAAGTGAAATTCTAAGCAAGTGATGCATGGATGTTGTGCTTTTCTACTACAATTACTGCTGCTACTGCTATTAGGTCATATGCATTACATCATGATTCTTTGTATAATTTCTAAAATATTGTATAATTTCTAAAATATTTTCGATATACTGGAATAAATTTATTACAAAATACATTTATTATGCCAAAAAATACATGAAAATTGAACTACAACAACACAAGACAAAACAACATGCAGCCTACAGCCACAAGCACTGCCAGAACAAAAGCACTTAGGCATTGCCAGTACAATGCTGTACAGACCTTGTAAAGGACATTGCCATCATCAAGCAGCTTGTTCAGCAGCATCATCATTACATCAGGTTTTCCCGATGCCATCGCCCACGTTGACGGACCTTCAAAACACACAAATGTGTCAAATGGCAACTGCTTTAATATATCCCACCTGGAACTCACTGGCATTGGAGTAGAGCAAATCTTGCTTATATCTTTGCATGTTTGTAATAGAAACAAAAGTGAATTGTTACAATATGTCAAAACTTGTGATTTTCTCAGCTATGGGAACTGCTTCAAAAATTAATTACAAACAGTTATTGAAGAAGACAGAGAATATTATGTTTAATAACTAAGCAAACAAAACTGTGATTTTAGCAAAATACAGATGAATGCACGCCTTCTTGGAATAATAAGGGACGACGCCCCCCCTGTGCATCCTACCCATCTAAACCTGTGGTTGTATCTTAATTAGCTGCACTGGGAGACTCACCAATTTTGGCGCCTTTACGCAGGAAGCAGCCGATAGCGTCCGTGTGCCGACAGCTGATGGCTCGGTCCAACGGCCTCATCCCAGAGATGTCCTCATGCTCCACGTTAGCACCACGATCCATCAAACACTTCACCTAAACACCAAACCACATCCTGCCTGCAGTCTTGACGTTTTAAATGACAAATTAACATGCAGTCATCAGATGTGTAGGCAGCTGGATTTGCAATCAAGTGACTGGGTTCGACTGTTGAGTCGTTCGTAAGTGGTTAGTAGCCTACTTGGCTGGTAGGTGGACAGGAAAAAATCTCAGTAAATAATAAACCACCAGGTTAACTCAGCCTTTCATCCCTCTGTGGTAAGATTCAAGCACCAGCTGAGGTTAAGGTAGAGCACGTTCTCCTGCATTGGGTGATCTAATATGGCAGTTGATGCGCCATGGCTAAATAGTGAATAATGTACACAAAATATTTGTTTGGTGTCAAATGTCACAAACAAATCAGTGTTGTCTGTTATAATATGTCATCTTAGTGCTAACTATCACAGCGCCAACTTTTCAGGTGCATTGAAAGATGGCATATGGCACACACGCAGTTGTAGCAAAATACCAAAGACGTCTACTAAATGGAAATGAAAGAATTCCATCACGGCTTCATAGCCTGTGTGTCGGCTGCATACCACTTGTTCATGGCCGTAGAACGAGGCTAGATGCAGTGGTGTGCGTTTGACCTTGTCCGCATGGTCAATGTCTGAGCCGCGATCCAGCATTAGTTCAATGCAGTGAAGATGTCCACCGACAGCAGCCCAGCTCACAGCATCAAGGCCCTCGTTATCAACGTCTGTCAGCGAGGCTCCTGAACATATATAGCAACATGTAGATCTAACAAGCACGCTGACAACTGTTCAGTCTCCATTTACAGCTTTACGCAGGGTTTATGCAAAATGCCAAAGTTGACAATATTTAATGATGAAGTCTCTAGTCTTGGCAGATGGATGAGTCTATGGTCGGTGGCCTGAGCTGGTATTGTGAGTTCTCATGCAAGACGCCAGGCTGACCACAATAAAATGACAAAAAACAGGACACTATTTGAGACGCTGAAAGCACCAAGAAAAGTTGCAGAAAATATCAATAGGGAAGGAAATGGGGAGGGGTATCTGTTCCCCAGACTCAAACTAAAAAAGTTGGCAAACCAAGTTAGCTCCCAAGCTCTGTCTGTGTGGTCAAGAACATTCTGACTTTAAAAGAACACAGCTGACGACAGCGAATTTGTTAAGTATTATTTCCTGCTCAACCATTGCACACATGATACAACCAACAGTGTTGAGGCACTGAAGGGACTACTAAAAAAATAATGCAAATGAAACTTAAAACGTACGTCAGTCCAGTGCCAACATATTACCAGAATGCAGACGCCACCCTAATCTTTGAAGTTCTGAGCAGAAATTGGCCCATCGGTCAGGCTACTCCTGCCCTAGGAAACGTTCACACAACGTCTGGTTTCTTGGTTTTTGTACTACTTTTCGTTTTCGAGCTAACAGCCCACATGAAACAAATGTATGGACAAAAATAGACAGGCAAGATATGTAACGAGGCCTCTCAGAATAGCCATATCATAAAAAATACCCAGCAACCTTTAGAGAGAAGCAGTTCAATGATGCTGAGATGTCCAGCAGCAGCAGCTATGATGAGTGCAGTTCGACCGTTCTTGTCAACATATCTCAGCTGTGAGGCTGGCTGGCGGACTGCAAGGAGGGCGTCAACCACCTGCCAATCGCCGGCCATGGCGGCACATAATAGGGGGTAGGAGCCACTGGCGTTGGGCAGTGCTGTGTTTGCACCATGTTCCAGTAGCTCGAAAACCGTGTCGCTGTGACCACCCAGGCATGCTGCTGTCAACACTGCAATCAACAACACAAAGGTTGTGCATAGATCTTTATGGAAAATCCATCACAGAGCCACGAAGCGTCACTTGCCAAACGGGATCACATATGTGAACGCAAACTGCCTTAACCTCAAACAGACAAGCCGGTACTCGATTTACCTACCTGGAAGAGATTCAATGGAAGGCTGAGTTGACCTTGGTGTTGGTTTTATATATTGAGATGGTTTACCTGTCTGCAAACAGTCACCCATCCAAGTAATAACCACTTGATAGCAACCCGAAGGGGAGTTGAACCCGAAACCTCTCAATCATAAGTGTGACATCCTACCAAGACTACATTATGCACCAAGCCACCATAAATGCAAATCATCGACAAAATGAAAACTTTCACTCCTCAATAACACTATCTTCTCCCACCACCTGACATGGCAGCAGAGTATTACAATCCCTGTCCCACACCATCACGAAATAAACAATTGCCTACACGTCCTGGACCCCTGACTGACGCCAACTTCATGACAAGACTGGTCAAACAGCATGAAATATAAGAGGTCAGGTAAAACTTTTACGAGTTGTTTATAACATGCAAAAAGTTCGTTTTATTGCGCCTTTAATGCTGTGTAAAGTTGCCAGAGCTGCATCGAAAGTCAATCATAAAAACACTACAACAACGTGCACTAATGGCAGCATCTTACCACTAAGTCTGTCACAAGCTGAAAAAAAGAGCCAAAAAAGTCATCAAGTGAAATACGAAGCTTCAACAATGTACGTACCAGTTTCACCAAACAGAGAGTCAGTTGCATTTATACTGAACCCATCGCCCGCAATCTTCTGCAGACTAAGAAGATGTTCACAGACCTGCCATTTACACAACAAACTGAGAAAAATACCGACGTACCTGCAATCCTGCATCATATAAGATGGTTCAAACAACAACTGCCGGTATAAGTGGCCTTGACCTCCGGCCTGTATCTAGGACCAGGAGTTCATTTGGGACCCGGCTTCTATTTGAAGTTTTACGGTATATACTTCACTGTCAAAGTCCTAGAAATAGTGTTTGTTATTTACATCGCACAAAACACCATTCTCTACGATTAAAAAGATGATGATTAAAATTAATGACGCATTTTGGCATGGTACATACGGCAAAGTGTCCATTTCTGGCAGCTGCACTCAGAGCCTGTTGCAAAGCCTCGGTCCTGGTTGGCTGTTTGTCACGAAGCTGCAACCAATCACATTGCAGCAAGAACATGATGGCCTCCACGTGACCAGCGGCAGCGGCGTGTACTAGCGGACACCAACCTTCCCTGTCCACTTGGTTTATCTGTTGCACAACAGTCAATCAACTATCATGTAAGATTTTTTTTAATCTGCAGCTGCATAATGACATGCATGCTATTGTCTAGAATGTTCAGTTCGTGAAAGGATCTGCAGCTAGATATGCTAATTTTTAAAAAAATGGTTACTCACTGCTTCTATGCTGTGCTGTAATGAGGTCCTGCATGATTGTTTTGGTAAAACCCATGTATAACAGTATCATTAATGACATTATCGTTACCAGCAAAGTCAGTGTCATGACCAATGGTTATCACATTGTGTCTGATCAATGTAGATGCCTTGCTCCAGGCCCAGTTAGTGTCTGCATTGATAACTGTCTCCAGACAGGTAAGACATCTCGGTACATAACCAATCTCCACGTCAACTCAGCCTTTCATCCTTCAGGGGTAGGTAAATCGAATACCGGCCTGTCTGGGCAGGGCGTTGGGTGGTAGGTGCAATCCCCTGTAACATGTGATGCTCCAAAGCTCGCAGATGGGTTCCTATAAATAGCTGCAAACGTTTTTTACCACAAATGTGTTAACTACCATTAATGTCATTATCATCAACAGTAAAGTAGATGATAAATAAAAATCAGCAATTGCAGACAAGAGTATGAAATTGCCAAACATCAAGCACAAGACGGAACTGCAAAGTTGCCTGACAAAGCACCTTGGCATGTTTGATGGTGAGCAAATGAATGATGTTGACATGGCCACGACGTGCAGCGTAAGACAGCGCAGGGACTTCACTGTCATCAGAAGCGTTGACATCCGCACCGAACTCCAGATACAGTGAGACGAGGTCGACATGCCCTTCACGAGCAGCAATGCACAGAGCCGGAGCACCATTCAGTGCCTCGGTCAACTCATTCGGATTAGCTCCGGCCAACAACAGCAAACGACTCACCTGACAGACAATATATACATGATGAATCGATCCATCAAAACAATAACCACTTGCATAAAGTGCATGGCCAGCCTAACTGAAATGGCCAAAAATAACTACATGGGATAAAAAATAAAAAAGAACTAACAAGAAGCCCAGCTGTCGCTAAGATGAAGCCAACCGTACTGGTTGTCACTGACCGTGAAGGTCATCCAAGGTCCATGATTTGCAGCTAATTTGAAAGCTAATATGCGACTTTCTATTAGTGATTAATAGTAACATAGGCCGTATTTCTCACCGTTTCGCAGATATAGTCAGTTTTCTGTTAAAATCGCACATTTTTCCTACTCCCACCCTTTATTCAACCCCTAATATGAAACTGTTCCCCTTGGAGTAAATGGCTGGAATTTTGCAGCCCAAGTTTAAGACCCATTGCTAATTATTCGTGTATAAAGTTTTAGCCTATGCCCTACCCGTTACCCAGGGTATATCCGTGACAGACTGACGACGGATGACAACCGTAGCAAAGAATCGGACGTTTAAGCTTACAGCTTAACAGTCAGCCCAAAAAGCCTTGTTAAGCATTTCTCACATAAAACATTTTTATCGCTGTCATCATTCCTCATCATCATCATCATCATCATTAGGGTTTGATAATTAATCAGCAATCGTACACGAATATCATTGCTGTATCACTATATACTCTTTGGCAGATATTACAGTGAGAAGCTGCTCATCTGCTCATCTACCACTTAGAAAACAAGGGCGTCAGCTTCACGCTGTCGTCTTATCATAATGCTACTCACAGCAGTATCATCTACTGTTGCATCTCTTTATTATGACTGCATACTATTACGAGCACTATTAAGTGCTGCCAAAGAGCGTCATTCCACGAGATAGACTGATATGATTAAGATGTTTCTCCAGAGGCAGATTTAGGCATGTTCAGCATGTTCGGCAAAAATGCCGAACAGGGGCCCCCACAAAAAAGACCTCACAGGCTAAAGAATGTCAGAGAACAGCGCAACATTTCCTGGCCTGTGCCTCTGTGGGAGCCTTTTTATAGTGTGGTGCAACATTTGGTTCACTTGCTGCACGCAACACGACACAATTTGGCCTAAATAACGCCTCTCAATTAAGACAGCCGTATCTCAGATCAGGTAATGGCAGCAAAACTGTGCACAGTTGTAAGGCTGAAATCATGGTAAGTTTTTAGACATAATTACCAGAAAATTTATGTGCGGCCTCACATTTTTACCAAACAACGCACAATCAGGTTAAAAAAGCTCTGTGTTTCTCTTTCAGAACTTCATCAGCTGCGATGGCGTCCAACCTGCGTACGAATTACAAACCTATACGCTGCTACATTTCCCCTGTAAAATAGGTGAGCTCGTAACAGTAATCATAGCAGCAAACCTTGACGTTTGGTGAGAAGAGATTACGATGCGAGACGAGCGCCTCGCTAAGGCAGTCAGTACTTAGACACAGCCAGTAAGCCTGCAGGTCCCTTGAAGACGCAGCTCCACTCAGCTGTTTTGACGCCGCTGAAGCACCAATCGACTTGTAGATGTGAGCCTTGAGTATATGATGTCCAAGCTCCATCACCTGCTGGGTGGGCAGAGCCGCGTCAGCGCGTGACATCTTCAGTGCAAGCAACGCGTGACCAAGTCTGATACAACAATCATCGTTATTATCGTTATCATTCATCATGATCATTATCAACCTCATCGTCATCATGTACACGACTCTACATCAAAATCATTTTGTGCAAATTGCCTGCCAAGTCCGTCAGTGAAAGAATGTTGAAAATCGGCCAATATCCGGCAAAGATATGGACAAGAGTTTAGTGTCTTGTTTTTTCGACTCACAATGGATAAGCAATCACATATCAATGATTTTCCTTCACAGCACCGTCAAGGTCATTTCGTAACATCAAGGTCAACGTCACAAAGCCTCACTAAACTTTCAAGCAATCTCCAGCACGTTACTGTGTTTAAGGTCAACTCAGCCCTCCTACACTCAACGAGGTGGAAAATGAGTAGTGATCAACTGAAGCGGCAGTGGTGGTGTGTCTGCATATTGCACCGCAGACCCTTTACCGTTATCTTTTAAGACACACGGTGCAAAACAACTCGTGGATTTGCGGTTCCATGACTTACAAACTGGGTGGAAATATTCCTCCCCCACAAATTAAAACATGGCAAAAACTTAGCCACTAAAGAAGAGACAAAAACGTTATGTAAGCTCACAGACTGCTTACCGAACGTCGCACTGGAATTTCCCGGGGTCATCGCGACGCATCAACCACTCCCGGAAAGTCGGGTGAAAGAAACCGTAAGTGCTATCACGCCTTCGGACCAGCAGACCATTGACCAGTTCAAGTGTCCGTCTTATCTCTTCACCGACTCCACTACCAGTCAGACGGACGGATATCACCGAATCCTCGATCTCTTCCGCAGTCAGTGGATACAGAGACGCCAGACAGACCGACAGCATCGACGAGGCACGCTCAAACGCCCTCGACGTCGCAAACCGCAGGTTCATCTCCAGCTGGAAGACTTCGGCAAGGTTGACTGGCACCACTCGGTATCCGGACCCCTTCAGCACCAGTGGACCTCGCTCGATGAGGTCAAGAACCAGCCTAGCGTACAGCATAGAGCCGGCACTAAGAGTTGCAACGTGGGCAGCTAGCTTAACGTGAGATGACACTGGCTCACCGAGTCGATTGGCCGGCTCAACGTTGGCCTGTATAGAGGGCGTCACGGCGACACGGTATGCCACGTAGTCAGCCACATCGCGGACCGCCATTTCGCCGTCCAGCACCAGTTCCCGCAGCGGCAGTCGACCGACCTCTGCCGACCCAGTGCGTGTGGTCGCAATCAGTCGCAGACAGGGCGGGAACAGTCGCAGATGTCGGCCGAGAAACGTCGCGATCGTGTCTCCGTAGTCGGGCTCATGGAACGACGCCTCGTTCAGCGCGTCGACCACGACCACGTACAGACCCCGGCCGCCGATCAGTCCGGACTTGTAGAGCTCGGTCAGCGGCTGGAGGATCCCGTCGACGAGCGCCCGCGACGCGTTCAGCACGCACTGACGGATCCCCAGCAGAGCGTGCAGTCTGGGCCGCGCCAGGAGGAGGTCACGGTATGGTGCCAGGGCCGGGGCACAAACCACGTGTGCCGCCAGACTGTGTACGAACTCCGGCACTGTACAGGTGATGTTGTTGTCCAGCTGACAGTAGTGGTAGGCGACCACGCACGCCGACAGACGCCGCAGTGGCTCGTACGTCAGTGTCGGTAGCGGAGAGACGAGACTTGTGACTGACTGACTGATGCTTGCTGGCGGCCGCGACAAGTTGGACAGCGACCCGTTATTGTTATTGCTTGACCGTAGTCCTGAGACAGGCAGAGGTCGACCTTTACCATTGTGTGCACCATCTACGGACAATCGAAAACAACAATGATCACTAACCTTTCAATAGCACCATCATCATCATCATCATTTCATTTGCCAAGAGGCACAGACAAAACAGAACACGCACAATGAGGTGTAGTGTCAAGACTGACAAGACAACTGTTAATATACAACAAACTATGAATTTTTTTTGCATACGAACCGGACAAGTATTCCATAACAAGGTTATTGTGACAATCGCCGAAGCTGCTGAACTCCACGAGTTCCTCCACCAGGGTTGTTTTGCCAAAACCTGCATCTGCGACAATAAGTAATCCCTTGCACGGTCCTGAAGTCGCACTGAGATGCTGAAACAAACGTCATTTAACATATAATTTATTTCAGCTGTGTTATGAATGCACATTAACACACACAGATTAACTGCAAAAACTGCAAACGATGTGCACATGCAGATTCGAAAAACGTCGAGCGTTCTACAAGCGATCCATAGGATGCTCTGCTAAATGTGCTAACAATCACCATCTATGTAGAATGTAGTCATAAAAGCACGTAAATAATGATGTAATCGAAGAAAAATTAACTTTTCACCAACCAATACATGAAATCAGCACCCTCTGCTGCAATCACTTAAATATACACACACAGTTTTTTCTTTAACCGGCCCATTTTCCCCAAAGTTATCCCACTTCAAGTTACTACAGGTCAAACCAACAGCCAAAAGTAAATCTGTAGGAATCCTAATAATTATACACCGCATGTGTAATAGAGAAGTTTTGGCAAAAAAATTTAATATTGAACTAACCGCTTCCATATCCCGAAACAGCCATTCGCGGCCAACAAACATTGGCGTTTTCTCTCGACGAGAAACGTCGAAGTTGATCTTTGTCAAATGAAGCTGAGAACGAACAGCGTGTACTGCAACAGAAACGTTAACATTTAATAATGATAATGATTGCAACAATAATGATGACGTATTGCAACCAGTGCTAGCTGTAACAAATGATATGCTGCCACTTGGGTCAGCAATTACAGTACTGTAAGCTTTAATATCAGAACACAAAGAACCAGGTTAAAAGTCAACCACATAGTGTCTACCATATCGTACCATATCAGAAGCAGATGTACTGGCTTGCAACTGCGACTGCTACAGGCGACCCTTAATGTCAGACAGTGTGTCTGTATCAGTCAACTCGGTCTGCACTGCATGCGACAGATGGTGTCTGTCTGTCCGCAGCTCCGCTACTGGCCACAAGAGACCCTTATTCTCAGGCAGCGTGTCTGCTGCTGTGTCACTGCATCTGCTGCCTATCCGCATGCGAGACAGAGACATCGCTAGCAGATAACTGCACCTAAACTTTCGCTTGAAGCATTGCAAACAACGTTGCCTACCGACTTGTCATACTAAAAACCAAACTGCTGCAAAAATAACCGTAATTACAATAACAAAAGCCAACAACAAACAAGTCATGCACGCAATAACAGGATAAACTGATGTAACACAAGAATGTACAAAATCCTCTCTGGCATCACTTTTAATTTCGTTTGACACTGCTATCACCTAGACCTAGTAGACGTAGCAGTAGTTCATATTACTTTGGCCACTTAAAAAATTTGGATTGACTGATTGATAAGTTATAAGAACCTTGTTCGCAGAGGGACAGACAAATGCGGAAGATTTTTACATCGCTCAAATACTGCAGTGGGTGACTTAAAATTTCGCTTAGACCTAAGTTTTAAACTATAGCTTAAGACCAAAACTCGATTTAAAACCTAATTAATGCAAAATTTAAAGTGAGATTAAATCCGGTTTTAAGTAGGGTTTTAAACCAGACGCCTCCACTGAAACCAAAGTTAAAACCGAACATAATACCAAACTTCGGTCTAAAACCAAACTTAATCTGAACAATCCAGTTTCAACACCTGATCTCCGTAATGCATCGAGATAGACATTTCTTCTTAAAAAACTAGTCTTTAGGTTTGGTTTAAAACCAAAACCACTTTAAATTTCGATTTAGCGAAAACAAGATGGCGTTTGTTTACCCAGCGGGTGCTATTGCTGCCAACGTTCGATTGCCCAATCGCCTACGAAGTGCGCCTAATGTACAGCGCGAATCATGTTTATCTGACGAAGATGAGTTTCTTTCAACGCGTCTGAGTGCTAGACAGATTCACCAGCTAGCCTTAGAATACATCCGGTGGCGTCGTCAGATAGATGGTGCAAACGTAAGATATTACACCAGT
>Ga0209367_1004935_pt1 | contig 18498 bp, 17 predicted proteins | sample WorMetLIZISLAND2_FD_187412 | JGI IMG/M metagenome (GOLD analysis project Ga0209367, IMG submission 187412) | Marine gutless worms symbiont microbial communities from Max Planck institute for Marine Microbiology, Germany - Olavius geniculatus... ... | reverse complement strand
ATGAGTTACGGAAGGTGGGGACCTTGGTACAGCTGACTGGGGTTGCCTAGCCGGCCGCTGCGCCAGCCTGTGTCTGCAGGCTGCACACGGTGGCCGTGCGGCAGGCGGCTCTGGTTAGTGACGAAAAGTGCATTAGAGGCGTGCGCATTCTCGCGACGATGCGCTATACAAATTGACGACCTTTACCTTTACTGTCACAGTCTGTGACACAGCCACGAGTTCGTTGTTCTGTGCATTTTACCATTGGCGACCGCACTTTTCCAGCGACTGCTGCATCGGTCTGGAACAGTTTGTCGGAGTCAGTCCGGTCATCGCCGTCATTGCAAGTTTTCCTCAGCAGACTGAAAACCGAACTTTTTGCCCGGTCTTACAGACATGACTAAGAACGTCTCACTGCGCTGACTACTATTATGTGACTTCACTGTTTAGGCTTATTGTTACGTGTCCTTGTAGTCTTAGGACTTAACGCTACGCTAAAGTTTATTCGTCCATCATCATCATCATCATCATTCCAGTCACCCTTTTGATGCAGTCCACCTACAATATCAGCAGTGTTAACGATACGTTATTAACGCGTTAACACATGCGTTAAAATAATTAATGCAATGCTTCGACAGCTCTATATTCCAGCATTTTGCGAAATTTTGTATGTTGACTTGGCCGTCTGTTTGTGAATTTTAGTATCCGATACCAGCACACTAGAGATTTCTTCGAAATGATAGTGCGCTCTATAGATGTTCGCTTATTATTGTTATTAGTATTATTATTAATGGTATGGAGCATGGTTTTTATATGTGCATCACTGCTTTTTTGTGTATCTAATTATGAATGGTGTTAGGGGGATTTGAGAAACTTATTGATGGGCATTGGTGGCAGCTTGGCTTAGTTTGTTAATCAGCCAGCCAGGTTCACTCAGCCTGGCCATCCTTCCGTGGTTAAATGTAGTGAGTACTAGTGAAAGCACGGACATAAAGAGTCTCACCACGTGGTGCAATAGTCTTTGGTCTGGCAGTGTAAACTTATGTCTGGCTGAGGGCTAAGAAAATGAAGATGGTCACTGTTTACATTGGAGGTGGAAAATTCTGCGCAGTTCAAATTTAACTGAAAAATGATCATTAAAAGGATCTGTGATTGCATGTTTCTTTGGAAATATTTTTTAGTGTTGTCAGTGTTATTAGCATTATCGTTAAGAGTATTTGTATTGTGCTTTCTATCGACGCAGGTCTTTGCTGATCGAGTTTGTCAACAGCATTCCAAAGAACAAGTTGCTGAGGCATAAAATGACGTTTATTAACGACATAGTACACAGCCCAATCTTCCTTCACCTCGGTTAGTTCCGTGTTTCAGTTGAGTCTTACATATTTCTGAGTCTGCTTCTTTTATCTCTTGTTTACGCTAGGAATGTGATGAAACAGAGAAATATTCACATTCGTCGAATGCGAATATTAACTTTACTATTCATCGAATAACGAATGCGAATGCGATTGTGTATTCAGCCTAAGGAGAAAACTTCACTATGCCAGTATTTGAATAAGGTAAAACATCCAAAGTAGTTGTTCATGTTCAGTCGCTAAAAACAGCATGTAAGGCAAAGTTCAATCAGTACGGTTCAATTAAAAAAATGAAAAATCTAGAGTGTTGTGTTCTCTTCAGTCAGTATCCCCTATTTAAAGTTCACTGAAGTTCAATTAAGTTCATCATCATGATTTCTGGCAAGCACCACTAAGAGTGTGTAGCGCCGAACGTAGACATCAATCTCCAGAGTGGACGGTTTTGAGCCAAGTCAACTGTGTCGTCCATATTGAGGTCACTGGATTTCAGATCCTGCTGAATGGTTTTCATCCATGTAATACGAGGACGTCCCAGTGGTCTCGTCCAGTTTTCTGCGGGGGAAGCTGTTAAGTTAATTAATTAAGTTAATTAAGTTGAATAGAATTAAATATTTGCATTTGCCAGAAATGCTGCCAACTATTTGCCGAATATCGAATAGCTGAAAAGTGGCCAGTATTCGCAAGTCGTCTAATGCGAATACGGAGTTTGTCACATCTCTAGTTTGTGTCCAGTCTCATGCTGATGATGCACAGTAATGAAACCTGTTCATTAAACAAACATAAGTTCAAACTTTCACTGCAAGTTCTTGTAACAAAAAAAAAACTTTTGAGACAAACAGAATCAACCAATCGGATCTCACATGTTTAATTCTCATGTCAGCAGGTTTCCGCTGTCTTGTGCAGAATTGTTCTGTCTGCATTTTGTTTGATGAAAAAAAATTTTCTAAAAATGCTTTGCAGAATTCACATCAGGCATGCGGAAATGTTGTGTCTAACACAAAACCTATGTGACAGCAAACAAAGAACTGGATAATAACTGTGCATTGTAGGGATATACTGGATATTGGCTGTAGCTTTGGTGGGTCCTGTATCTGACAGTTTTAGCAAATCTGGTTCTGGCAAAAATTTTGTCATTTTTCCGGATTTGGCGGATATCAGCAGAGCCGCATATATGCATGGTATTGATAGCAGCTGAAAGTACTGATTCAAGTCCCAGATTATCATACTTCTAGTGATGACCGTTTGATGTTGTTTGATATAGGAAAACGTTTTTTTTTTCAAATCTGGCTCAAGTTGATTAATGTTGCTTATTACATTATCCTTGATCGTAGCAAGTTTTTGAAAATGTTTGTTAATACATTAGTTAAATGCTTTTAATTGCTTTTAACAATTTGTGGCACCAAATGTCCTATTACGTGCTGATGTGCCATCAAAAAACTACTCACTCACTCACCGAGACTATAAATCTGGCTGTGTTTCAAAGACACGTAAGGCGTGATTTCAGTAGACATAAACTCTTTGAACCTTCATTCATTGGTCTGTGACGAGTTGTTTCGTGAACAGCCGACAGCCATCCAAAATCACGAACGTTTACGAAACGCTAATTATGCAGCCAGACCACGCCCTCCCCAGGCTGCAATGGCTCAAAACTAGTAACTCTGGAATTTCCTGTCGTAACTGGCCGGCGTTGTGATGTTCTATTAATAGCTTTGTAGCCGAAACAAAAAGCGTAAACAGCTACTAGCATCGGTTGACTTGTTTGGCGAACACTGTTCGTCGGTTAGCTCGAACGGCTCTCAGAAATCACGACTGGTTGCGCAAACGTAACCACGGTCGACCGTTTGACCTACCGAAATCACGCCTTTAGTAATGCCGGTAGTTTGTGTTGACTGCAGACTGCCGACATGCGATGCTGCCCGTGATTCTGACGCACGTCAACGATCTCATGATGTATCGCTTTGAACTGGAACTCTGCATTAAAATCATCAGCGACACTGTCGACCTTCTTTTCAAGACCGACCGACTGGTACGTGGTCACCCATTTATTCTGTTCAGTTGGTCTCTCTGTTAACCGGTTCATCTATAAAGGGATTTGACAGAAGGAAGTAGCAGTGTCGTCGATAATAATCTGAAGAAGAAGATTTTTTAAATGCGAAAGCAGCTACTGCTTCCAGTGCATCTTAGCCATCGCAATTCTGTCTGTCCGTCTGTCTGTCCGTCCGTCTGTCACACGTGTGGATCAGTCAAAAACGGTGCAAGCTAGAATCACCAAATCTTCACCGTCAGCTGTCCGGAAGACTAGTTTCAGGAACAGTAAAGCTTTTTCATAAATTCGAAAAGGTCACCCCGAACCAGGGCGCTAAATGAGAGGGGGTGGGCGAAATTTGCTATTTTGTCCAATAAGTCGCTGTATCTCAGTAACGATGCGAGATAGTGCCTAGGCTACTATTAATCACTAATAGGAAGTCGTACACTGGCTTTCAATTGTCACCAATTTCGATGACCTTGGATGACCTTGAATGCCAAAATAGGGGTTTATATGGATTTTTTGACGATTTTGGGCTGCGAGACACTTTTCAAGAGTGAATTGCGCTGAAACCAATAGAGATAGACACAGACAAGCTGCATATGAAATTTTTAGCATTGAACGTATATTTCAACGGTCCAAGTCTCGATTTTCTAGGTTCAAGGAAACCTGCGCACAAGGGCATCAAAGAGCGGTACCCCCATAAAAGTCGTTATTTTACCGTTGTTGGCCACTCTTTCGTGAAAACAGCTGGAGATAGACTGACAGTTTGCGAACAGGAACTGCTATAGGCTTTCGCGCATCTCGTGAGCCTTAGCTTAAATTTTTTGTTTATATAGACCAAGGTAGATTATTTATGTCAGAGGTTTAATATCTTCTTCTGTGGCTTGGTGATTAGGACATCAGATTTGCAATTGAGAGGTTGTGAGTTTGTCGGTTCACTGTCAAGTAACAACTCTGAGCAAGTTGTTCACACACATGTGCTTTTGTCACCAAGCGGTATTATTTGGTACCGGTCAAATGGCAGCGACGCTCTGCGTCTGGGAAGGTAACCGTAGGTCTGGCATCACACTGGCCATTTGCCATGGACTCAGTGGTTTATCCACCTACAGGCTCAGTGGCCATAAGCACCCCACCTACACTCTGTAGGGGTGCGTAAATAACACTTGTCTGTTCAGTCGTCATCTTAAAACTGAAATATTTCACATTGCTGATTAGCATTACTGTTTTCAACGCTTTTGTACATTTTTGCACGCAACAGCAGCTAGTGCTATAGCGCATCTTAGCTGTCGCAATTCTGTCTGTCTTACCGTCTGTCACACGGGTGGATCAGTCAAAAACGGTGCAAGCTAGGATCACCAAATCTTCACCGTTGGCTGCCTGGAAGACTCTAGTTTCAGGAACCGTAAAACTTTTCCATAAGTTCGAAGGAGGTCACCCCAAACAAGGGTTTTAAATGAGAGGGGGGTAGGGAAAATCTGGGATATTTAGCCGATATGGCGTTGACAGAGCGAGATAGCGGCGTCCTCTGGTGAGTACAAGTAAAACACTGTACATATTTAGCCTATGCTCGTTTAGCGCCATCTGGCGACTGATTTTGTTTTGCTGGGCCTTCTGTGAAACTGTAGCCAAAAGCTGTACGGATGAGATCTACGGACTTATGGATCACTAGCATACGACGGTTGCTTTTGCACATTTCCTTTGTGTTAGCAGGACTTTTCTTGTTTAATAAATGCTGCTGTAGAAATTATTATACATTTGTATAATATTGTATAGTTTAATGCCCCTTGTGTGTTGGTTGTGTGGTGTGTTTTGTAGGGTCCAACGGCAGACGACCTCAACACTCTCTGTCTGACATCTCTACGCACCGTCATACAGACATTTGCTACAATGAGCCGATACTCTGCCGTCACTGTATGTTGTTAATACAACTACTGGTTGCTGGCGTGGTGTAGCGATAATGTGTTGTGTCTGATCAATGAAGTTGCTCTACGCTGGGCTGGGTTAGTACTTGGATGGGGCACTGCCTGCAGGCAGGTAAACCATATTGGTATGTAAGTAAGTAAGTAAGTAAGTAAGATTATTTAGAAGGCACAATTTAACAATAGCCACAATGCGCTGCGCTCTCAACGCTCGAACAAAAAATGTCTTCAACTATGTTTGTGACCTGCTGCCTAGGTCAACTCAGCCTTCCATCCCTTCGGGGTAGGTAAATCGAGTACTGGCCAATCTGGCTATGGTTATGGAGGGGAGCATTCACTTGTGTCGGGTGGCAGGTGATCCCATACGGCAGGTGACGCTCCGTAGCTCTGTGATGGGTTTTCTATGAAGAGCTATAGCATTTAACATGGTGGCCACTAGTGATTGCTATCCCAGGATTGATTTCTTAATCCCAGGATCCAAGACTTACAAATTTGTAATCTTGGGATCTGATTTTGGAATTAGGTTTACAGATTGGTCGTTGTTATTAGCCTTGCAAGATTTATTCTGTGATGATAGGATGCAAAAAATAAGTAAGTAACTTGGGAGAGACTGTGACTATTGACATACAGTTCACAGCATGGTCTTTGCATGCACAAAATATTTCATTAGATGGCTAGAGTTGTTATTTTCTTACCTAAAACAGTTGTAAAAGCATTATTAGTCCGCCGAAAAGTGATAGCTTTTGGAATGGACTTTATTTTGCTGGCATTTATTTTCTTTTTTTCCTCGCAAGATTTCCGAGCTCTATCGGTTGATCATTGCGAAATTTTGCACCGTCATCGGAAGTATGTTCGATTTTATAATCTCCATGCCAAATTTTGTGGCCCTCCTCCAAAAAAAATTTTAGGGCAAAAAACATGCAAAATTTCGGACTACTTTAAACTTTAGCGATGAATGTCTTTGGAACGTATTATTCAAAATTGGACAAGGACACGATTTAGTGCAATTTTTTTTCGCGTTCGGTGAAAAAGTCTTGTGAACTTTTGTCCACTAATTACAGAGATCTTGATGTGGAATCATACCCATCCAAATTGACTTATTCGGAAAACCATATTTTGGCCCCTAGGGGGTGCTGTACCCCCAAATTTTTACACGTGCTAGAGAATGACCAAATCTTGCTAGTGCACCCCACCGGGGATGGAGGCCCTCTTACAATTTTTGTTCAAAGGCGGGTTTAAAATTGGCTTAAATTTTAGCATATTAGACGCAAGATCTTTGGAGCCGTGGGGAGTAGTCTTATGAAACTTTTTCTTGAGACGTACCACTAGGTGGGGTTGATAATTTGGGTACAACCTTTGGGTGGCACCGCACCTTTGAATTTGGGAGGGCAAAAACAGAAAACTTTGGTCCACTAACACTAGAGGTCACGCGGCTAATGTTTACCTACCCTAAGTTGACAATGCGCATTTGGCGTATGCCAGTTTGACTTTGAGCCATGTGACTTTGCTACTAGGGGATTTAGCCCCCTTGAATTTCCCTTTCAATCGGACTTTCGGCATCAGATGGACTCACGTTGGGCTTTTCTCCAAATTTCTGCTTTAACAAATTTTATGCAATCACAAAATCTTGGGATTGGGATGCTGCCAATCCTGGGATTCGGAATTGGTGAAAACAGCCGCGATCCTGGGATTGCAGTCACTTATGGCTACTGGGGTCACTGTAATGTAATTCGGTACAGAACGATATATTGTCATCACATGTTATGCTATTTCTTTAGTAATAAATAGCGCTGTGGAATTAACGCGCTAAGTTAACACATTAAAGAATTAACATGCGTTAAAAAAGTTAATGCACGTTAAAAAATTAACACACGTAAATTTACTTCATCCTGTGAAGCAGGAGTTCTAATATTTTATTAAACTACGTTTGTTTGACGATTGAATAATATCTGTTGGCTTTGTCTGGTTCCCTATCGGTGACACTACAGGGAACCAGACAGAGCCACCAGACGGATAAAGGAAGCAACTCACATTTGCAAGGAAGGACAACATGCCACGAATTGTGACGAAGGCAGCTACCATCTCAGTCATGCATACGACCATTCTCTTGGCACATCTGCTACTTACTGTGCCAAGAATCAGATAAAGAAATGATGTTTTTATTCTTCCGATGAAACGTTAAGGTGTAGAAAATTTTTGGTCGTATTTGATTAATTTTAATCGTATGCTACTACTACTATTAGTTTTTTACGTCTGCGTAGAACAACTGTGTGGCGGTAATGACGGCTATACTACGCCAGATGACAGACTACCACTATCAGCGCTACATTGACAACTTTGACACTTTGACGGACTTGTCTGACTTTTTGATGGAGATTCTGACAGCCATTGAAGAGCTGGTGACATCCAGTGTTTACCCAGCCGACTGGAATGAAATGATCCTTCTCCAGAACTGGTCAGTACTATTAGTAGTAGTAGTAGTAAGTGTGGCTCGGTGGTCTAACGGTAATGTGTCGGACTTGTAATCCTGAGGTAACTCGGAGGCGCAGGTTTAACTCCACATCAGGACACTGCCGGGTAACGACCTTAGGCAAGTTGTTCACACACATGTGCCTCTGTCACCAAGCAGTATAATCTGGTACCGGCTTCACCGCTGGGACGTAAACAGGCACACCGCGCGATACACTGGCCCCGTATCCATGGTCTCGCAGTGTAAAAACTGGTGTCTGGCTGTGGGCCTTAGGAAACGGAGATCAGCGCCGCCCTATGGGCCGTAAGGCTCGGGAAGGACTTTACGTTTTTTTTAGTAGTAGTAAATGATTCTTTTCACAACTAGTCAGTAGTAGTAGTAGTAGTATTAAATGATCCTTCTTCAGAACTGGTCAGCACCAAATCATTTCACACTAGTTGTGGTGGTTTTTTCCAGTCTTGCAGTAGACAGGCCCATCAAGAGCCACAGTGGGGCTCAGGGAAACTTTCTCGTGGGGCCCCTCTGGGGAGAAATTTTGGAATTTTTTTTTACAATGGTGCATTTTGGTGTACTTTAAAATTTTTGAGCGATGGTGGGCCCCCCAAGTGTTGCAGGGCTTTGGGTAACTTACCCCCACGGGTCTGGCAGTAGATTATCTAAAACAACTGCTTCTGTTGCTTGAAATATTTTATGGCCGGTGCTGATTGAAATCTTTAAAATTCATAATAATTTTGAATGATCAACAAATTTCGAAGAATTTTTTGGGTCTCAGTGTGAAAGATTATAAAAACTGCACTTTTTGAATGCTTTTTTTGGACATTTGTAATTATGCTTCATGAAGTTGTTCTGATTTGCAACTCGAAACTGTTCTTATAACTTAACTTTTGTGCCGTCTTAATGCATCAGCCTAGCTTCAGATTGTATGTACTGCACTGTATAAATTTTTGTTGTTTACTTGACTGATTTTTTGCTAACACTTCTGCTGCTGATACACTTGCCTTACATTTACTCTGTTCATGTCTGTGCATAAGGCAGTGATTTTCAACCGGGATTCTTGGCATCTGCCAAGGGTTCCGCAGCTGACCAGTAAAAATAACCTAGCATGCAAAATCTCGCCAGACAATGTCGTAGAAATACTCTCCATGAAATATTTTGTTTGAAATTGCATTTTTACGCATCTATTTCATTTTTATTTATTTTTTTGCTTATCATTTTTGTTGTTAGTTATTTTGGTATATTTGCATTTTAGGTTTATATTATAGCGTAGGCTTTATATGCACAACATTATTCAACTCCAAGGATAAGCGCATTATAGGAAATAAAGTAGAAGAAAAGGAAAACGCATTGATTAGGGTTATGGTTATAAAATCGTTTGACCATTTGCTTAGTTAATTCAATTCTTCAAACACTCTGCTAAGGAAAATTTTTAAAAACACGTCTCTTTTCTGAGGATGTCCATGTGTAATTTTTTGGGTTGGTGACGGGGGCTAAGCGGCCGTCGACGACCGCATCGCCTGTCGTGTTACGTTAAATACAATAACATACTGCTGCCTACAAATGCGGCCAAATTTCATATTGGTCATCTTTGCCTGCTTGACGTCTTCATGGTGTCTCTGCCGTGTTAGGGAAATGAGTCCGTAGACACCTTGTAGCTTCAACTTCGCGTACGTCGCTGGACTCACGGATCAATGCATGGGGTTCCGTGAGTGACCTTCACGCTTGAGTGGGGTTCCGCTGCAGTAAAAAGGTTGAAAAACACTGGCATAAGGTTTTGTTTCGCTGTTGTTTTTTCTGCCAAATTTGTGAATTGCTTCTTCTGAAATCCTTGGATATATCAATTTTGGGCCGAGAAAAAGTTGGATTTTCGGTAGCTTTAAAATCAGTATTGTTCATGTTTGCAGTAAAAAATTTTTTTAAAATTCTGCTACTGTTATATGGCACAAGGGAAGGCGAACCCACTGTGGAAATTTATTTTTGCTGTTGAGCTGTTAGAATGCTTTGGTTGTTTGTGTATTGTAGTGTTTTCTTGAAATCTCTCAAATATTTTGCTAAGACCGTTCGAGACAAGTTCACCGCTGATTTTCATTTCGAGGTGATCTCTTTTGTTTACCGTTGATATTAATCATCGATAAGTTACATGTATGTATACAATACGTTTCAGTAGGTGGCTTGGTAAATATTTTGCAGTGATATTGATATTTTTCTTTAAATCTAATTAACATTTTTCATACAGAAACTTAGATTTATTTCCGGTTGTTGATCAGCAGTCAGTTAGTTGGTTGAAGAGCTGAACCAATAGTGTTCAGGTTTAGTGTCTGGAGTGGATAGTTTCCTTAATCACTACAAATTTTAGCTCGTTTTTTTAGGGTTACCTTTAGGGTTACACAGTGTTATTCATGCACTTGGAGTTTGCAGATTTTTAGATCCCATTTGAGTCTCTCTGCTGACGTTAACCAAGCAACCCCATCTCTCAGCCATAGTCCAGTCAAAGCGCTTGTCCCTGTTCGGACACATTGCACGAATGCCTGATGAAACAGATGCAAAACAGATCTTAACAGCTTCCCCCGCAGGAAACTAGGAGACCACTGGGACGTCCTCGTATTACATGGATAAAAACCATTCAGCAGGATCTGAAATCCAGCGACCTCAATATGGACGACACAGTTGACTTGGCTGAGAACCGTCCACTCTGGAGATTGATGTCTACGTTTGGCGCTACGCACTCTTAGTGGTGCTGGCCAGAAATGATGATGATGATGATGAGTCCTACTACAACTGCTGCACTTACAGCAACCACTACAACAACCACTACAACTACTCTAAAACCAGGCCTACTACTAGCTACTACAACTATACTTGGATGTCCAGCTTATGTTAGAGACCCGACTTGATGGACAGTTGTACACTCACAGCAGAAGTCACTGGCCGTCAACATCTGCGTTCTGCCACTCAGCGGAAGTTGGTCGTACCGCGCTATCGATTGAACAGTTTTGGTCATCGGCGCTTTTCTGTGGCGGGCCCGTCGACTTGGAATTCGCTGCCAGACAGTCTTTGTGACCCAGAACTGAGTCTCGATACTGTCAAACGTTAGCTGAAGACACATTTTTGCAAAATATTGATGATAAAATGTATTAAGTGCATTAGAGATCTTTTTGAGTATGCGCTATATAAGTTTACACTTTACTTACTTACTTACTTACTTACCCGACTTATGTTATTGACCCGCCTTCTATTAAAACATATGACTTAAACCCCCGGCTTGTATTAGAGGAGACTCAGCTTATATTAGATGTTTTACAGTATACCGCAGTGCAGCAGTGTGTTATGCCGGTGTGGTTGTTCTAGCTGTGGATGCGGCTATTTCGCAGCGCCATTGCTTTCACAACTCAGCCCTCACTCCAGCTGGAGAAATTCTCTGCCAGCAAGCGACACAAAATCTTCTCCAGGTGCAGCAGCAGATGTCGTAATCACTGCAGATAATTGGAAGCCGTGTTCTTATCGTAGCGATGGCTTATTACTTTCTGTAGTAAAGAGAGCTGACAAAAATTTGTAGACTTTTTCTTTTTTTTCTTTGTTTAGCTATTAAATGTATAGTACCGGTAGTTTAGTTTAGGCTCTGAGTTTACTTGGCTTTTATTGTTACCTCCGCCAATGAGGTTATGTTTTTGTCGGACTTTGTTTGTCTGTTTGTCTGTGTGTTAGCAAGATAACTCGAAAAGTTATGGACGGATCTTTCTGAAATTTTGAGGGAATATTGGGCATGGCATAAGCTACAAGTGTTTCAATTTTGGGCGTGATCCGGCAGGAATCGTGGATTCTGGATCACTTTGAAATTTTCGTCACCATTGCGTTAAAGGGGGCATAAGGGAACCGCTGGCAAAGTGAATATGGTGACGTCACCTGGTGAATAGCTTTGTCTTGGCGGAGGTACCTGCGAGCTACGACTGCTATCTAGTTTTTATTAACTATGGGTACTTGACCTGAATCAAATAAATTCGTTATGATTTGTTAAATTGTTATAGAGATTAGAGAATGATTGGGACTGAAGCAAGTTAGCATATCAGCTGGAAGGGAAAGGTCACGATGTTTAGATATGCTGAATTTAGAGATGATTCAGACTGTGTGAACTGCTGATATTTTTTTAGCATTTTCGTATTTTTAGAACATTATGGCACTTCATAAATTGTACTGTTGTTGTTATTGTTGATAGAGACTGGTGACAGCAATTTCGGGATTGAATTTTCAATCTCGGGATGCGGGATTGAGAAACTTGTAATCTTGCAATCTTGTTTCAGGATTAGTCTTACAGATTGGTCATTATTTTAATATTCTTAATTGACTTATTTCATGCATGTAATGTAGTATAAGCCTTTACAGAAGGTATGTCGGAACTGCAGGGAGTGAAAATGACTGTCAAAATACGAATTAGAGTGCACAGCTAAGAGTAGGACTCTAGCGCACATAAATATTTTATTTACCAGATGGCTAAAATTCTTATTTCGATCATTTAGCACATGAAAAAAGTACGATTTTAACTAATTTTTGTAATCCTGAAATCCCAGGATTGGGACGCCGCCAATCCTGGCATTCGGGATTGGCGTAAACAGCCGGGATCCAGGATTCAGGATCCCAGGATTGCAATCCCTAATAGATACTGATGGAACTAGTGTGTGGAGAAGTTTGAGTAAGTCTTGGTTTCTTAGTTTCGGAGTGGATATGTAAAGTTGACTTTTGTGTCGTCGGTGTTGCATCCAAGATGAGCCTGCCAGGCTGGTGTTTGTATGAGGGGAGGAGCCTTAGATGCCCAGAAGAGATGAGGAATCTCACCAGGTTTGCACTATCACGGAACACATTTGATATCATATATGATATGGAGTCATCAAAGTACCGCTGAAGTTCTGCTACCGACTCTGGACAGAAGAGAAGTAAACATTCAGCTGTCTTGTGTCTATTTTGTCACAATGACGACAGATTGGATAGTTTTGACCTGTCCTAGGTATGATATGTATAACGGCTGTTAACATGGTATGTGTGTGTTTCTAGGTATCGCGACATGAGGCGTGACATAAGTCGTGAGATTAAGTCGATGTGGTACAGTCTCGGTCAGTTAATTCTCCATCTCTGTTCCACTCAACAGCACAGTGATACCGCACCTTTGCATTAGTCGTGCTTTGTGCAGTAAATTATTAGCAACTGATAAAAGGTTTCTTATACATCGTGGTCCATAAAAAACGTGCCGCTTTTATTTTTTGAATAGCTTGTGACACATTGGCCGAATTTAATAATTTTTGGCATGCGACATCAGGAAAGAACTTGATGCGTGTGACTTTAGTTTTGGCTACCTGACTTTAATACTGTGGCTACACTACCTTGTGAAATGCATAAGTCATAGTTTGGCCATTTACAACAATGAATTCGTACTGGATAGTGCATGCACCGGCTCAGAAATGATTAACTGAAAAGCGATGAACACGATTGGCAACTATTGTGTCTCAAAAAGTCACACGTGTCTCCTCGCATCCTCTTTATTACAGCAAGTGCTCAAAATGTCCTCCTCCAGTGCGAATGCCAGTGGCAAATGTTGACACCACTCGCAAATGGCAGGCTCAACAATCTTCATTTCACAAGGTAGTGTAGCCACAGTATTAAAGTGAAGTAGCCAAAACTACAGTCATTTGCGTCGAGTGTCTTCCTGATGTTGCACGCTAAAAATTATTAAAATCGGCCTGTGCTGCACAGAGCTATTCAGAAAATAAAAGTTGCATGTTTTTTATGGACCACCGTGTAGTGAGAACCCAATACTCATCATAGAGCTGATCTTATAGCTACGGAGTGTCGCCTGCTATACCGACACAGGTGACACATTCTTCGTCTAAACCTCATTCAGACAGGCTGATACTTGATTTACCTATCATGGAGGGATGGAAGGCTGAGTTGCCCTTGATGTTGCTTATATATCGAGATGGTTTACCCGTTCGCAGACAGCCAGTCACCCATTCAAGCAATAGGCTAGCCATTTCATAGCGACCAGACTGGGAGTTAAACCCATGAACTCTTGATTGTAAGTCTAACATTCCAACCATTGTGCCACTAAGCCGTCTAATTATAGCTCTCTAGTGATTATTCTATACGCCTTTTTTTGTTTGTTTGATTTAAAGTTTGGGTTGGGTTTAACAGCTTTAGATCGACGGTCACTCAATGTGTTGACACTGGTTATTTGTTTATGACGTATGAGTATATTAGCTCATTTGCTAGTTTTACATGTTTCATCAGTACTTTTGTTTATTATTATTTCTAAACTAACGTAACGTAACTTGCCTCATAGTCAGCATTGCCCTCTCACAGTTCTGCTACGTTCAGGTTGGTGCTCATTTTGGTTTAAGGCCCTGAACCGACAGTGAGTGCAAACACAACTCCGTGAGTGCAAACACAACTCCGCTATATGGGCAGTAGGCCACACCTCTCCCATTATGTTCCCAGCGGTGAGGTTGGTACCAAATTATACTGCTTGGTGAACAGAGGCACATGTGTGAGAACAACTTGCCCAAGGTTGTTACCTGGCGCAGAGTCGAACCTGCAACCTCAGGGTTACAAGTTTGACCCGCTCCCGTTTCATTACCAAGCCACATTATTATTTCCAGTATGTGGTTAATATCTCATTTAGCATTATGCCAAAGACATAACACAGGTGCTAATGATTGTGCGCGTGTTTTCTTTCAAAGGCCCACACAAAGTGGAGTTTATTCCCGACATCGTGGGACCCATCTTGGAAATGACGCTCATACCTGAAAACGGTAACAGTGTGTCATAAATTGGATTATTTTTGTGGAAAATTTTTAGCCTTATATCTTTTGTTAATATGCAGCACAGCTAGCATAATTTGAATGAGTATTAGATGGTGTTTTTCGTACGATAGAAGGATCTGTAAAATGTAACACTGTAACGGTTTCTAGAATTTTGTTCTTGGGTGGGCCACTTGATTTGCAGTCATTTCACTAAAGTGGCCCATTCCAAAAAAATGAAAGACGTCTTATATTTCTTGTGCTTACTACAGTTTGTTTAAAGTTTTCTATTCTGCCCCGCTATTATGATCAGTGTGTTTTGCTTGCTACGTTACCATTACTTGCTATAGAACTGGATGTTATTGTTCAGTTCATAGCCAGGGCTTCGTTCTTTGTATTGGTACATTAAATTATCACCTCCGCCAAGGAGGTAATGTTTTTGCTAGACTTTGTTTGTTTGTTCGTTCGTCCATCTGTCTGTCTGTCTGTCTGGCTGTGTGTTAGCAAGATAACTCAAAAAGTTATGGACGGATCTTTCTGAAATTTTGAGGGTATGTCAGGAATGGCAAAAACTACCAGTGATTCAGTTTTGGGGGTGATCCGGAAGGAATCCTGGATTCTGGATCACTTTGAAATTTTCGTTACCATTGGTTTCAATGGGGCATAAGGGAAACCGCTGCAAAACTGAAGATGGTGCTGCCACCTAGTGAACAACATTGCCTTGGCGGAGGTATGCAGGCTCTGACTGCTTTCTAGTTTGTTTTTGTTATCTGTCAGGATGGGCACAAATCTGGAAAACCTGGAATACTCGGGGAATTTTATGCACTGTTTTTCATGTTTGCGTGTGAACTGAACAGATTTTGCAAGTTTGGGTCAAGTTGTTTATTTATATTCGGTCACCAGTGCAAGTTGTTGATGATAATATTGTGAATTATCACAATTAATTGTTATTATTGCATCATACATCGTTATGCAGTCATAATGGAGTCATTTCGCTGTAGATAGTGAATAGTAAAGTCGAGTGATGGAAGCTTTGTTTTATTGACAGAACTTCGTCGGAAGACAATTCCGATATTCTTTGACATGATGTACAGTGAATACATGAGCGGCCCTCCTGGGTCCTCCATGCAGCAGAGGAAACGTAGCTTCGAGAAGGTCCGTTCTACGGTTCGGCTTTACTTATAGCGATGATACACTAGCCAGTTTCAGCCGTCAGTTTTTGGAACCAGTCAACTGGTACCAGAAACTGATCAGTCTGTCATACTTTTCTGGTGCTGGAAACCGGCGCCGGATAGAACATGTTCAATTTCGGGCCGAAAACCGGCCGGAAAGCTGAACTGTGATTGGTCAGTCTGAGCAGACGACAACACTGCTTGTTTGTTTGTAAACAAAAATGAAGCGACATTTAATTTACGTTGCTTTTTCTTTTGAATTTTTTCAACTAACTGAATGCTAAAACAGCGGCTATAACATCATTGTTTTCAAAATTCTCAACATCGTAATACATTTCTGTTTCTTTTTTTACCAGTATCATTTGTCAGTTGTTGTCTTTCACAAACAGAAGCAGAATTCGAAAAACTGATAACCGATACTGTTCATAAGTTGTGTCAAATTATCTTAAAATATCCAGTATTTTAATTTAGTCTTAAAATATCCAGTATTTGCAAATTCGTCGCTTTGAATGTTGCAGAAATTTTGCTGTAATGAAATTTTTCTTTCGTAGTGGAGCAGGAAACGTTTGGAATTCAAGTTTGGGGTGGTTTTTTGGATTTCTAGGTTTTGTAGCAGTTTTCAGGTTGATTTACTCAAAAAAAACTTGCCAGGTTGTTTTTTTTGGTTGGGGGGTATCTGCTTGGGTGTCTCTGATGTGTGTTCAGGGTGTGCCAAAAAATGACCCAACTTGTTTTTGTCAGAACTTCGTCAAATCTGCACCAGAGTTGATAATTTTTTGGCACACAGATAGCCAGGACGATAGAATTATGTAAGGTAGTCTCATTGTCCACCTCACATGATTTATGTCAATGCACTACCGTGTAAAATGCAGATGCTCCAAATTGTTGCATAATGGTGAGTTGTTGTCTTTGTAAAGGTTCTGTTGACTTAATTAAGAACACAATAACCTAAGATGTGATTTATTCTGCAAAATTTTAAGTTTCTGTAACAACTTGCTTTCAGATTATCGAAATTTATGCCCAAAGTGTACACAATGGCTTAGACGAGATGCCACGACTGACAGCAGAATTAACGATCAACTGATCAAAATGCACAGCACTCATTCATGGATAAAATGTGTTTTAAGCTCGTCAATCAGTTATTTTCTTGTCTGCTGTTTTTAGCGTAAAATGTTTAAGAGCACAAAATTATTAAATCCCATGTCACCCTTTGTGGAAATGATAATGCACAATCTGATACTGATTGTCACCGCACGGCGCGTAATGTATCATTTTGGAGCATCTGCGTTTTACACGGTAGTGCATTGACATAAATTACATGAGGTGGACTGTTAGTGTACCTCACATAACTCTATAGTCTTGGCTACCAGTGTGCCAAAAATTATCAAATTTGGTACAGATTTGATGAAGTTCTGACAAAAACAAGTTGGGTCACTTTTTTCTGGCAAACCCTCTATAAGGGTACATGACTGACTGTTAGTGGGTGTTTGTGTTCATTTAGTTCGAGACGGAAATGATCGTCACTTTGGATCAACTGGTCGCCGCCGGTCATGGCGACATACAGTACCAGGAACTGTTTGCCGAAGTGTCAGTCTTCAACATTATTATTATTTGTACCATTTTAAAAGCGTTTTTGTGACTTTTGCTATTATTTGTGTGATATATAAGTAAATAAATAACTTGCTTCTTGTGCTTTACTGCGTATTATTTCTACCATTTTAGAAGTATTCTCATGATTATTACTATTATTTATTATTTATTATTATTTCATTTAATGACAAAGGGCCGCAGCCACTAACATGCCATTTGTATGATATGTAAGTAAATAAATAAATTTATGTAGTGCACAATGGTCAAGGGAATCCTGCCAAATATGAGGCACAGATATATTTACTATTGCCAGTTTTGGATGTTTACTATTTGTCATTTTTTTGGTTTTTGTGGTTTTAGTGTTGTGGATATGAAGTTACTATCTTGAGTTATTATGGCCTGTGGGCTTGAAATTGTCAAGTTTAATTGAAATCAAAATCAAAAATCAATGGAAAGAGTTTTGGCTAACGTTGCCGTCATATACAGGTATACTTTGGCCATTTGTTTCTTAACTGGATCTATTTTTGTTGCATTATATTTGGGGGTTGGTTTTTGTGTGAAGAAGGTCGGTTTTTTGCCATTCGATTTCTTTTAGCTGGCCAATTGCGTGGAAAATTGTGGATAAATTTTGATGAGATTTGGAGTGGATGTGCATGTCCCAGAGAGAAAATGATTGCATTTTGGCGATGATCCAGATTTTTGATAGATTTATTATTCTTAAACATTAGGACGTATTAAGTCCTTTGTATTCTCGCCAGGCGGCAGCAGCGTTCTTGGCAGAGGTTGAGATCTCTGATGGCTGCTGGTCATTGCTTCTCTGTCTGTCTGTCGGTGTGTAGAATGATGAATTACTGCGAGGGCAACCAGAACCTGTGTCACCAGGGTACGGCGTTTGTCAGGACCATCAAGGAGCTGATGCAGTTGTTGCTGGAGTACCGTGCCGTCGTGTGGGATAACGACAACCGTGACTGCATGATGTGCTGTACCGTCAATCTGCTGGCAAGTTTTCAACGAGCTCATTTCTGCGGCTTTTGTTACGTGGTTCCTACAGTCAGGGGAAGTCTCGGGGAAAGTCAGGGAAAAATCAGAGGATCAGGAAATTGTACGCAGACTGCGTGCAACAGTTCAAATGTTTCCTGCTGAATTTGCTCACAGATTATTTGTACTTCCAGTTTTAAATTTCTTCCGCCCCCCCCCCTGTGTTT
>Ga0209367_1004933_pt1 | contig 18504 bp, 15 predicted proteins | sample WorMetLIZISLAND2_FD_187412 | JGI IMG/M metagenome (GOLD analysis project Ga0209367, IMG submission 187412) | Marine gutless worms symbiont microbial communities from Max Planck institute for Marine Microbiology, Germany - Olavius geniculatus... ... | reverse complement strand
ATTGAGCCGATCGTTAGCCAATGTCCGACAATACTTTCGTACTTTCGCTGACTTGCTCAATGCAAGACACGTGTAAGCTCACAAGAAACTTGCAGCTATCACATTAAAAGCACGCATTGTACAAGCGGACAGGTGGGCCAAAAAGTGACACCATTCTGGTAAGAGAGTTTTTTTCTCTTGTTAGACAAATGTTAGCCAACTGCCGCTAAAAACTCTTTGTACACAAACGTCAACTGGAAGAACAAAAAGAATATACCGAACCAGGGCCGACATATTTTGCAGACGCCCGCCTAGATTCTCTAATCTTGACGGTAACCACGCTGATCGTTGGCATGGCTTTGAACTAAAAATTGTCGCATCGGCAGCTACTCCCGCCATGGGGAATGTTGACACCAATCTGCGCCTGTTCGTTTTTGAGTTGAGAGCCCGGGACAAACAGACGAACGAACGGACGGACAGCAAGCAAAACCTGTAATGCGGCTTGTCAGGACGGCCGAATAATAACAACACGCGTAGTGTGGGTATTTAAACTAGCTACCTTGGTGAGAGAATCTGGGGGTTTGGAGCAAAGTCAGTGTCTAAACTTTTCATACTATTGTATCTACACTGTGAGGCATAAAAACACACAATTTTTTTACCATCACTTGAAAAAGGGTTATCCAATTTTAATAATTTTTGGTACACATATTTATGACACAACTGGCCATTTGATGGCTGTTTAGTTTCCCATCTTACCCAACATTTGTTTCTGCACTACCTGAGGAAAACAAAACAAGCAATTACATTTTTATTCAATGCAATATTATTATTTGATTAAAATAATGCACATTTGGCACATTTTTTCAAATTTCTTGCACTTTGGTTGAGAGTTTATCGAATTGTTTAGTTGTGCAACTGCTGACAGTAAATATTCGAAATATCGGTTATTTGTGCAAACACAGACAGGGAGATGCATTCTTCATTCGTTGATACCAGTGTTGATAATTTTCTGCTTCAGACTTCAACCAGTCGCTTTTTGAGTTTATTGATATTTTTGAACAGTGTTCCATAAACTTGCTGCTGCATAACACTGCAAATACTGTCGAATGGACTGTGATCGGAGCTGTTACGTATCTGTAATGATTAAATTTACTGATGTTTTTCTTTCTTTTTTATCTCATGTTGCACTTGTTCTGTTTCCCCAGCTAATGCAGCAACAGACGTTAGGTGAGCTGGGAACTTGAACAGCTATTTCATGGCCAGCTATGTCAAAAATGTTTATACCAAAAATTATCAAAATTTCTCTATCCTTCTCCAAGTTCCTATCAGTAATGTCACGGATGGTTTTTTTGGCATTTTTTGTTTATTTTAATGCTGATTATGTGTGTTTTAATTTTCCCAGGTAGTGCAGAAGCATATGTTGGGTGAGGTAAAAACTTGAATAACCGTTTGCTGGCAAGTTGTGTCTAGAATAGTTGTACCGAAAATTATTAAAATCCGGTAAACCGCCTTTATGTTATGATCGATAAATTTTTGTGTGTGTTTTTTATGCCTCACAGTGTACATATATACAGGAAGCGCTTGTAAGTTCACGTTCCACAGTTCGGACGGTGAGTCTGGCACATTCAGCAGTCCCGGCTATCCACAGCCATACTCAACGCACGTCTACTGTCGCTACATCTTTCAAGGAACCTCGGACGAACGCATCCGCATCTGGTTCGAACATTTCGACCTCGAACCTGGAACTGATGCCGGGTGAGTTCTACACAGAGGATAGAAAAGTCCAAATTCCATTACGCCGACTTTGCGACAAAGTCCGCGTCACATATCACGTCGCCGTCTTTCATGATTTGTGTCTGCGACAACCGATTAACCTTTTAGTCCTAATATTGGGGCGTCAGCACTAACCCCAGACTAAAATGTTTTGTTCAGTTTCTCTGCAGTTATGTACAACTTTATACAAGAAAACCCAGCTGTTGCTAGGGAAGACGCGCTACAGTCTATACAGTTTCCGTTAGGGTCAATGATTTCATGTCATTTCAAAACAAATATGCGACTTTCTATTAGTGATTGATAGCAACCTAGGCTCTGTCTCGCACCGTTTAGCCACAATACATCCGTTACAGACTGACGGGCGACAGACGACAATCGTGCCATAGACGCCCATGGACGCCTACAGCATAGCTGTAGCGCATCAAAAACTAACAAAATGTGTCGACCCAGTGCGACATAGGCTATTGTGCGGCCATCGGCCTAGACCTGCGCAACCTAACCTTAACCCTAATCTTGACTTTCGAATTTTTGAGCTGAAAATTAAAAATTCTCACATTGGTTACTGCTACCATGGGAGACATTCACACCAATTATGGCTTTACGTTCTTTTGTTTTTCAAGTAAAAGCCTGTGCGGGATAGACAGACTGACAGATAGACGGACAGACAAACGGACTGGCAAGACAAGTTTTTCGGCCTATAAATAGAATGGTCGCGTAGAAAAGCTTTGTACCACATTATATGGACTTTATCTTTACTGGGATACTTTTGTGCACGTTCATCCTTCAAGGTCAGTAATAGTTATTTAGTAATTTAGTTTGTCAGATTGCAAATTTTCATTTTAGTACAGCGATAAGTTTTTGAATAGGCCTACCGTATTTATTGACAAATAGGCAAAGAAAAAAGTAACACGATTATAACGGACATAGTTTCAGCGCAGCATCGTGACAGAAAGAAACGAGAAGCCAAGGTAAGCCGAGCCAGGAATAACGAACGAATGTCATATTTAAAAATAAGCATGATGAGATAATAATTTGTGTTAAAACGACTGCATGACGATTGTGTGTGTCTATAGCTGTCTCTTTGACTACATGGACGTGTTTACAATCGACATGGACAACATGATGAACCTGGAAGCTCGCCTGTGCGGTGATGAGCTTCCTGAGCCGATCCTTTCCATTCATCGTCGTCTCGAGATAGTCTTCAAGTCTGACTACGCTGGCTCGAGGCGAGGCTTCTTCGGACGATATGAATTCCTCGACGAACGTAAGTAGATAGCGTAATATAATTTTATAGTGCCAATAACAACAAATATCCTATTTTCGCGCCACGAATGCATCAAATATTGACTTTTTTCGAAATACTGTCACCAACTCTGCAACATGAATTTGCAGCTCAGGGTCCTTAAAGATGTCATCATATCGCTAATGTGTCGCTACGCTACTTTGCAAAATATAATCAGCTTTGAAGTAAACGAGTTCCAAAGTACTTTTCAGTATTTTAAAGCACTAGAAAGTGTACACTGTCTTGGGTGGGATACTTTATCATACTTAACTGAGTGTTAGAGTGACGAACTTAAACTGTTACACTTCAGACAGTGATTTAACTCACTAATTTCACGGTCGCCTACGGTCGATTTTGCTCAGTTAGTTGCATCAGCATACAGAGCAATGTATTTCAATTGTGCGACTCTACAAGTTGCACACTATTTGTTGAAAAATGAAAACTTACTTCGTAACTACACTTAAACTTTTTTGACACTTATTATAACTTATATGGAACATTTTACTTAAATACTAAAAAAATTTACTACTTGACCATATATTTGTAGATATTGTACGTTTTTGGATATTTATATTTTACAAGGTAGAGTAGCGACATAATAAGTGTGATGTGCATGCCACTGAGTAGCAAATTTCTTCCGAAGTCTACTAATAAAAAAAATTGTGAAAATAGGTCAATATTTAGCGAAGATATAAAAAAAGTACAGTAACTTACTTTTTTGGCCCATCCTGTATGTATAGAAAGGAGCAGCTGCACTGCACTGTTGTCTGCTGTTATCTTGTGTAAAACATGGCCGTCGGTCAAGCTTCCGTTCTATGCCAAAGAGACGACACTTTATTGGAAGCTTCATTTCAGGCGCAGTCTACCTGCGTCTGACACGCCTGGTTCAAACAGTACCGCAATGAAATAAACCGAGTAAAAAAGACTGGAAGCGACAGGCAATTAACTATGCAGAACGTGCCCTACAAACTAGCAAAAACGTGTATTGCATTTCCGGCCATTCTGTGGCGGGAACTGGACATTTCCCCCCATGGGCCTGTCAATGCGGACGTTTCTCCCCTCGGACATTTCACCCGCCCGGACGTTCCCCCTGCTTTTCGAGTGCCTAGGACGTTTCCCCCATAGGCCAGTAACAACACAATTATCAGAGTCAGCGCCAGTCCTAAGCAGATATTTTTTTGCAACACCAAAAGCAACACCGCCTTTGAAGTCTCGTCGCCGTTGAGTATTTTTCTAACACAATGAGTCTTAGTAGGCAGGGCGCAACAATTAACAGCAATTAGGGATGTAGGCCTACGCGTCCACGAGGCGATTGAACTCAACTCGATACAGAACTACAGACTGAACCAGGAGAGTAGAAGTAGTACGCACATATTTTTTACCTAGGCTACGTAAAGAAAGCAAAATTCGATAGATTGCAGACACTCTCCTTGCTATGGCAAACACTGCGCTTTGAGTGGCACTTTGACGTCGCCGTCCGCAGCTGTTTCTTGAGAAGTTGAGAATTGAGACTTCTTGAGACTTGCTATTTGTCTGACGTATTATTTAGGCCTATTAATGACAGCACAAGAGTGTTTGATGTTTGCTGCATTTTTTCACTATGCCGACACTGAAAATTATGCCACTATCTAGCGCTCGATCGATTCTCATGTAGCTTAACAGTATACAGAGGAGGAAACGTCCGGGGGGAAACATGTCCAAGAGAGAAATGTCTTACACCCTCTGTGGCTTCGCATAAAAACTATACAAACTGCAAAAGTCTAGAAAAAAATTACACCACACTTGGCTTGCACTGCTCTTTTTCACATTTTTGGCTGCATAGTCGTTCGTCATAAAGCAAATGACGATGTAGTCTAGGCCATCTAAGTGTGGTGTAAGGCCTATGTTCGATACCACACTGTCTAAAGTGGTATTTAACTCGCACTGCTCGCTTGACCATTTCTAACTGATAACTTATTATACTACACTGCACTGCTATTTTCCTGTATCGATTATTTCGTGTGTTCTGCAGGCTGGCCTTCATTTGCTGACACGACGCCCGACGTGTGCGGTGACGAGTTCCCAACCGGTGCCGGGGGTGAAATCACAACACCGGCATTCCCACGACCTTACGCCAGCAACGTACACTGCGTCTGGACGATACGTGTCGAACAGTTCATGAACATCGTTCTCAACTTCATACACTTCGATCTCGGACACGATGGTCAGTGGTTTATTTTTTTGTGTGTGCAGTTTATGAGAATGACTCACTGATTGATCGATAAATTAATTAATAGTAGTCCACAAAAGATTTCGGCCATTCTCTAGTTCAAGTCTTACGCAATTCTTTGTTCATCCTTTCTGTCGGCAATTTGCAAGAAAAAAGAAAAATAAGCCGGTAGGCGACGTGGTTTGCGACTACTAGCGATCACAATTTTGCGGACAGACTCGGGACAGACAGACAGCGAACTTAGAGATGCAGACACCTACAGACACGCTGTCTGACAACAAGATTCGCTTACGTCTATAGCAACACAAGATAAGTGACATTGGGTGAAGTCAAGTTTTGGTAAGACTTTGATCGAAAGCCACGCGACCAATGGACTCGGCATACGTGGTTTCCTATTTCGTGATCAATGATGACCATGCGTCTATTTTGCACGGTTATAGAGATGTGCGGCGTCAAAGATAGTGGGTTTACGAGTTTTATCTTTGAGACTGTGACAGACCGATAAGCCCGAAGTGTGAGATATATTCGTTTGAAGATGCCAAACTCTGGACAACGCCTTACGCCGTGGCACAACGACACGCTCTCTGACGTCAGCTTGTAAGGACGCAATATGCGTAACCCCATCTAAGGTTACCCAAATGATTTTTGCTGTTTTAGAGGACTGGTATCATCACATCGTCCTTACACACAGTTGTAAACTGGTAAGTTTTTTTTACATATATATATTATTATAACGATTAATGATAAACGACGGCCGTAGCTGCAGTGGCTGTTGTTGCTTGCGTCTCAGTTCATTGTACGTCGGCGTACGTGGCGGTGTACAACGGCTTTGCCAGCGCAGATCACACTCCAGACGTCAAGATGTGTCAACTGACTGATGATAATCGCGAGTTCAAGTCGAAAACGTTCCGAGTCGTTCTCAGGTCGTATTGTATTGTACTGTACTTTTTCATTACTGCGTATAGGCCTCTATATATACAGAGGGCCTTGATAAAAAGTAAGCTTTTAGGTTCTTATCATGACTATATGAAATGGGTCTTCTGGCCCATTTTCAAAATGTTTTCGTCGATATACTCTGGCGGTCAACACCTGTGCAAGTCACCGACCCAATGACAGGCCGGACTGGAAACGTCCGCGAGGTCGTCCTTGACTGGCCTACGTGGATTCGCCAGCTGGAGGTCGACGTCGGGCTCACTGCAGATGCCGGCTGGAACATGGCCGGTGATCGAAAAGTCTGAAAGGCGCAACGATCCATCGCCGTTCAAGCAGTCTAGTGATTGAGTGACCAAGTGAGACAAGCCCTAGTCAGCAGTGAATCTACAATTAAGTGGTCGTTAAATATTCCATCGCACCCCAAACGCGATGCTACACTACCTAGTGAAATAAGCCTATAGTCGGTTTTACTGGAATAAGCTTAGTAGGCCTAAGTTTACGTAACTTTCAGTACTCTGAAGCCGACTACATTTCACGACGATCTTATCGTATGTCGAGTTGAGTAGTAAATTGCGCGTGTTGACAGATTTCAGTCTGAAAACCAGAACGAATATTCAAGCACCGGATTTCGAGTAATATGGACAGCGGTCTGGATTCCACAACGGGTGCCCGACGGCTCCGGCAACTATGAAAGTAAACAACAATGGCAAATTGATTTTGTTATTTGTTTTTTTACGTTTAATAACCATAAATTTGTTTTGTGATCACTGACGGTGTTTTATGCTATAAACAAGCCATGACACCATAAATAATTATATACAGTCATTACGACTAAGCCTATATTATGAATGTATTACAATGTGAGTCATAAAAACAAGAAACCAAACTCTGCATGTTTGCTAAACATCGGTTACTTTCAAAGATCGTTTCTTGTTACAACAGGAAATTTGCAGAATAGCTTGTAGGCCTACTGTATTGCCGGCTACACATATAGCAATAGGCCCTACGTCTTACTAACAAGTTGTTGTAGGTTATTAGGCCTACAGTTGACTTAAATATGGCCTACATGTATAGTTTTGTTGCACATAGGCTACACGAACCACATTAGCCACTGTACTTGTTTTACTTTTTGTTAACTTGTGTTTGTACTTAGTCGACGTTTTGATCCGCGTTCCCCTGTGTGTGACAGTGGAGATATGTGACGAGTTTCATTGTCGAGGTGAAGAATACTGTATCGACACGTCGCGTGTTCTGTGTAATCCTCTGCCGCGCTACTGCATCAGCAAGTCTCTGCGATGTAACGGCTTGCCGAACTGCGGCGTCAGCGACTACAGCGACGAGGAAGGATGTAAGATCACACTACAGAAACATGTCGGCCCACTGCCGGCAATCTCAAAACTTTTCTTTTTCTCAAATCCTATCTTCCATAGACATCTGGCACACCTCGGACTGACTTCACGACTATTCGGACATGCTCACGGTTTTTATTTTTCTCATTTCAGTTTTTAACTGAGTTTTAGTTTTTCATTATTATATTTTATTTCTTACGCTTTTCCGTTTTTTCTTTCTTATTTTAGTTTTTTTTATTTTAGTCATTTTTTGGATTTTTAAAATTTTACATTTAACATTAGGCCTATTTCTATTCTCAGTGTCTCTCGTTTCATTTTTCTTCAAAAAACATATAAGTTCTTTTTAGTTTATGTGCTAGATTAAACTGACAGTTTGTCTGTCAGTTTTTGAGTGCAAATTCTTTTTTGTATTGTATTGTATACAACTTTACTACAATTCACGGAAAGTTTGTTTGTCTGTTTGCTTGTCTGTGCGTCTGTCTGTCATAGGGCCTACTCCTCTGGCGCCTTCTGTGTTGCACGGTCTCGGACCCCAACCCCGGCGTTTGAGTCCTTAGGTCTCCACCTTGCCCCTGATCACCTTCCCCCACGGGCAGCCTGAAGGGAGAGAATTGACTTGTCGGCCGTCCATCAGCATAGTGCTTAGCGCAGCGTGTAGTGCTTCGTGGGGCCATCTGGCGAATGACGGTCACTTAAAGAATCTTCCCGCCTTAGGGCGGAAACTTTGCTAGTTTATTGAATTGCTAATCAATCTACTTTTGGATTTCATAGCATCTTACTACAAGCAAGGCATGTTTGCGCGAGATAATGCCGTTATGTTACATTTTGTTGACTTGTTTGACCTTCCAAAAACTTGACATTTAATGTTTTGAACTGAAAATTGGCACGCACGTTACACTTATCTAGGAGAACATTACCTTACCTTACCTTACCTTACCTTTGGGCTGAGCTTTCGCTCAGCGATGAGACTATCATGATGGGCCCAGTGCGCATCTCCGATAAATGCCGAGAGCCAGCGGAAAGCCAAACTTTATCTTCTCCTATAAGCTCTGGTGTGTGGCATTTAGACGCGACGCTATCTCAAACATCTATACTTCATTCAGTGGCGGATCCAAGGGGGGCAGACTTGCGCGCCCGGCCTTAGACTCTATGCATAAGTAAACACTTATATGCTCTGCCAAACTGCTAATTAAATACCGTAAGTTCGTATATCAGCAAAATGATTAAAATTATTGCCACTAGATGTTATATTTTAAGGCTAATATGCACCAAATTCGATTTCGCCTGGGGTTCCGCCCCATACCCCACTAGGGAAGCTCACAGTGTTCCCCAGACTCCCTAGTTAGTTAGATTCGAGGGGTCCGTCACTCGGTCCTATGTCTAAGGGGAGGGGGGAAAAGAAAAGGAAGAACGGGAAGGGAAAAAAGGAAAAAGAGAAAAACAGAGGAAAACAGAAGAGGGGTAGAGGGGAGGCGCGATGACGCTTCCTCCATTTGCTGAAGCCTAAATCCGCCACTGACCTTTTTTATAGCTTTTACTAGCATGCACGTTGCTCGTCGAGGTATTTCTACATTTAGGCCTAACACGCCATGTAAATTATCTACCTACCCACTTAGCCACTTACTTACTTATGGGGTGTTTACACGATCCAGCAAACGTCCAGCAACCGTAATGCTGGACGTTTGCTGGATCGTGTGAACACCCTATTACTGGTGAACCTCGAAACATGCCTGCCTGCAGACACTCCTATGGGAAACACTCACGCCCATTATGGTTTTTTTCTACGCCTTTGTTTTTGAATTAGGATTTATCAGCTTGTACGGTACAGGCAGGATGTATGGACGGACAGACGGACGGGACAATCTGTAAGACGACCGCATAACTGTGTTACACATCGTGACTGCAGTTGTTGTTACGTGGCAACAGCAATAGGCCTTGTTGCTGCTGGTGCAGATTGTCACAGTTGTTGCAATAGATTTTGATACCGCTGTAAATTCTGTGTACGTAAGTACGTATATAGGCCTGTGAGTATAACAGGGGTATGTATTAATATGTCAGGTTTAACTGAAGCGATTCTACTGGTGGGCGCACTGGTGGGCATGGCCGTCATGGCAGTTGTAATCACGACTTGTTTGTTAGTAAAACGCCGGCGACGACATCAGTTCAAGACAAGTTCGTTCATCGCCAAAGAACTGCAACAGCTCGAGATGGTATAACTTGACTTATTGATTTTGCTTTCTTCTCTACTTCCGCACGCAGTGTGCCTCAAGTCTCTTAGATTCTGTTCTCAGTTTCTTTCTCTTAGTTATCACAATGTACACTAAACCCTACAGTTCTCTCATTTCATGTTCCCAGTGCCGACATATTGTGTGGTCGTCAGCCTACAGCAGCGCCACTTTAACTTTCATCTTGACGATTAAGTGTAACGTCTTGAACTAAAACAAGACGTTTGAGCTAATGCTCACGAGACGCGCGACATCCTATATTGAAATTGTCTTGGTCTATCTAGCCATTTCGTCGCAATTCATTCTTGAAGTGTGCGCCGCAGCCGAAAATAGCAAAAAAATCAGTAAAACCCCCCAGTGTTTGAATTGTGAAAAATCAGCCGGGGGGTTGAACTTTTCGACGGTCGGAGACCGAACATTGTGATGTAAATCGTATGTATACAGTACGTAGCTGACCCCCCTGAACATAATTTGACAGTGTGTTAGGGAGGTTGAGAAAACAGTTGGGGGGTTCAATCTCCCAACCCCCGGCAATCCAAACACTGAAAACCCCCTATTTTGAGGATTTAACATCACCAATGATGATACCCCACAAGAACTCGTTGGCAGTTCTTGTTACTGTAAGCAGCAATTTAGTCTGTCTAGGCTATCTGTAACCGTTTTCACGCTAGATGAGCTAACAGCAGTAAAATGACTTTTGAGGAGGGACCTCTCTTTGACGCCCGCGTGCACAGGCCTACTTGCACCTAGAGAGTCATCGGGACTTGGACTGTTTAAATCCAAGTATAATGCTGCAAATTTCATATGCGGCGTAATTCGCTCATGAAATGTGTGTCGCAGGCTGCCGATCACAACAAGCACTAGTGACGAGCTTTTTAGTCGTATCAACGTCGATGAATTTGAAAGACCCTGAACTTCCAAAATAAAGGGTTTTATTGATTTTTGCGATATTCGGCTGTAGCGCACACTCCAAGAATGAACTGCGACAAAATGGCTGGAGATAGACTGAAAGCTTGCAAACAGAAACTGCTATAGGCTTTCGCGCGTCTTGTGAGCATTAGCTCAAATTTCTAGTTTTCGGGGCCGAAGCGACCCAGTACGAGAGCTCGTACCGTCGTACCGCTCACCACGCCATTGCCACGGAACCGAAGTCCTAGGATTATCGTAGGACTAAGCAAAACACCGAAGCTTAGCTTCGCCATTAGGCTTCCCGATAGCAGAACGAAGACTTCTTCGTCACCCCGTCCGAACGAAGACCAGCTTCGTCTTTTAGCGTTCTCGTAGGATCGAAGCTTAGCTTCGTCACTTGACATTTCCATCGAAGTCCCGAAGATTCGCTTGTGTCTTTGCCTCTCTACCGAAATTGGCATCGCCCGGTAGCAACCCTTCGTCCAACAGGACCCACCACGCATTGCTATGGGTAACCGATTCGGCACCGCTTCGGGCCCCGATAACGACGTCTCCCGTGATAGATGTTAAATTCGCCGAAGGGGAAATCGGTATGATTTACCTCTATGTGATTCACAGACTGAGAATTCGTGACTCGCCATTTTGAAATTCGTAAAAAAATTAGGCTACGTATTTAACCGCTTTTTAATTTACTCAAATTCGTTTACGCACATCCTTTAAAAATTCGCAAAAATACGCGGATTTATTTTTTACGCGCTAAAGCAGCTACTGCTGTAGCGCGTCTTAGCCACCGCAATTCTGTCTGTTCGTCTGTCTGTCTGTCACACGGGTGGATCAGTCAAAAACGGTGCAAGCTAAGATCACCAAATCTTCACAGTCGGCTACTTGGACGACTCTAGTTTTAGAAACCGTAAAGCTTCTCCACAAATTCGAAGGGGGTCTCCTCGAAAGAGGGCGCTTAATGAGAGGGGGTGGGAAAAATTTGCGATTTTTGGCCAAGAAGTCGCTGTACCTCAATAACAATGCGAGATAGAACCTACGTTAATCACTAATAGGAAGTCGTACACTGGCTCTCAATTGGCGCCAAATTTAATGACCTTCAACGCCAAAATAAGGGTTCTATGGATTTTTGGCAATTTCGAACTGCGAGACACATTTCAAGAGCGAATTGCGCCGAAACCAATTGAGACAGACATGGAGAAGCTGCATAAGAATTTTTCAGCATTGAACGTAGATTTCGACGGTCCAAGTCTCGGTTTTCTCTGTTCAAGGAAACCTGCGCTCGAGAGAATCAAAGAGCGGTACCCCCGTAAACGTCGTTATTTTACCGTTGTTTGCCAGTCTTTCGTGAAAACGGTTGCAGATAGTCATGGGCATGCTGCCTATCACAAAAAATACAAATTACGAGCTTTTCAATCGTATCAACATCGATGACTTTGAAAGACCCTGAACTTCCAAAAGAAGGGGTTTTATTGATTTTTTTGCGATCTTCGGCTGCAGCGCACACTCCAAGAATGAACTGCGACGAAATGGCTGGAGACAGACTGACAGTTTGCGAACAGGAACTGCTATAGGCTTTCGCGCGTCTCGTGAACATTAGCTCAAATTTCTTCTTTTAACTTGTAAAATTCGACTCAGAATTAGAACAGTTCTCAGTCCATGATGTAACTGATTGACTGAGCCGTGTCATGGTGCAGGAAAGATGCGGCAGTTTGAAGCAAGCGCCTATGACCGTCGGCGGTTACACAGTGCACTGTCGACCAGCGCTTCAGTCAACCTCGTCTCCTCCAGTAGCAGTTCAATTACGTCATTACTCACTGCATAGTAACGCCGATGCCGCTCGTGTGTCATCATCCTCATCCGACCTGCAGTGTTACGACGTCCAAGTACAGCAAAGTTTATCTACCACCAAACCCCGCCACCACGCTGCTAACTTCAAGCACAAAACCCTCAGCCGCAACACCACCAGATGCAGGCGGCATCATGAGATTGTGACATCATGGCCAGCAGTGCGTAAGAATAACGGACTCGACAGTCTAAACGCGACGTCAGGTTTATGCACCAAATACAGACAAAACGCCTACGATGATAATGCTGCTAATGGGCAGACGGAAGGCAACGCTGGCACTGGAGTGTCAGCGGCGGACATCTGTAACTGTTCGCCAACATTCGGTGCCCGACAGCCGCGCTTAACTCAGTCCATGACGACACACGGGCGCACTGACGGAAACGATGAGACGAGCTGTGCTAGTCTACAGGCTGCGACGACACGCCGCGACACATCTACGACAACGTTCAAACTCGGTGCAATCGCGTCGACATCACAAGTTTAGTCACTCACGCACAATTCACAGCAAGCACCAGGGCGTAAAAAAATTCACGTACTACCGGTTGCCGCACGTCCAGAAATTTTTTTATCAGATTCGCAAAAATACTGATGAAAGTTGATTTTGGCTTTCGAAGGTTTCCTGAAACAAAACTGTTTCCTGTATGCTTCTAGTTTGTTATGGGGGAGTATTTTACTACAGTTCTCATGGCTATTATTCGGTGTGTCACTTTGTTTTATGAGCTGTTTGCAATATTACACAAAAATGGCACAAAATAAAACAATTTCCTCCCGTCCTCACTTATTGCCAGATTCTGCAACCGAAAGCAAAAGAACTTTTTACACCCACACTGATCACGGAAATCACGGAAACCATGATTTTTGTCAAATGACAAGTTTTTTTAGCCAAAATGGCATGATTTTGCATCATTTACAAGAATTTGGGATTGTTAATCAACGGAAGTTGAAGTCTGTCGTGTGATTTTAACAAAAAAATATTTATTTTTTGCCTCTGCTACCAAAGTCCGTGTGCTTTGTTACTTTCTGGCTCAATATGTGAGCGTGCCGTCATCGTATAAATATGTATTTTAATGCTCTGCAGCAACAAAATTTTACAGAAGCAAACCTTCCAATGCATGCAATGACGGTCGCCAATGAAAGTTTTATAGACTGTACAATGGTCTTTGGGCCCATGATTTGATGCCGTGTATTTGCGATTTTCACAAAAGTTTGACGTGTTTTTGCCACTTTCGCCGCGATTTTCTACTGTCTCTACTGATCACTAATACGAACTCAGGAAGTTGAGTGGTGTCAGTCAACAACCTTAGATGACCTCGAACGGCTGCAGGCCAGACATGCCTCGTGCCGTAAATGTGTAGCTTGTTTTCTTCATAACAGTACTAAAACAGTCTGAACACAACTTTCCGAAATGCCGACAAAACAACACAGCCGTTAATACAAGAAATTTGAGCTGATGCTCGTGAGACGAGCGAAAGCCTATAGCAGTTCCTGTTCACAAACTGTCAAGTCTATTTCCAGCTGTTTTCACGAAAGACTGGCCAACAACGGTAAAATAACTTTTACGGGGATACCGCTCTTTGATGCCCTCGTGCGCAGGTTTCCTTGAACCTAGACAATCGAGACTTAGACAAGCTGCGTATGAAATTTTTAGCATTAAACATAGACTGCGACAGTCTATGTCTATCTCAATTGATTTCAGCGCAATTCGCTCTTAAATAGTGTCTCGCAGCCCAAAATTGCCAAAAAATCCATAAAACCCCTATTTAAGCGTTCAAGGTCATCCAAGGTCATTGAAATTGGTGGCAATCGAGAGCCAGTGTACGACTTCCTATTAGTGATTAATAGTAACGAACCTAGGCCCTATCTCGTACCGTTACCGGGATACAGTGACTTATTGGCCCAAAATCCCAAATTTTGCCCTCCCTCTCATTTAGCGCCCTCGTTCGGGGTGACCCCCTTCGAATTTATGGAAAAGCTTTACGGTTCCAGAAACTAGAGTCTTCCGGGCAGCCGACAGTGAAAATTTGGTAATTCTAGCTTGCACCGTTTTTGACTAATCCACCCGTGTGACAGACAGACGAACAGACAGAACTGCGATGGCTAAGACTTTCGCGCGTAAAAATTGGTAATAAAACAATGCAACACGAGGACGTTTAAATGCACCGTTTGTCACTGAACGTACTTGCAACACTGTCACGGTGATAACCGTAGGAATGCATGGCTCTGTTTCACACAGAGTAGCCCATCAAAAAGTAAACCAGCAAGTTTTTGTCATAAGCTCAATCAAATTGGCAAATTCTGACCTATTTTCAAAATTCTTTCGCTGATAAGCACTGCAGTAAATTAACAATCAATTGATCAACAATGACCTCATCACATGTTGCTACACTCACTACCGTGTAAAACACGGTCAGCTTCAGAATAAGTGATCGAGGGGTGTCTACGTCCATTGAGCACTTGACCACCCTCAAAGCATGACACATTTCTAGGTGGGTGGGGAATGTCCAAGACTTCAGAGAGAGTATCTCAGCGACAAAAGCATCATTTTTGACGTGACTCAATATGATTTCTTCTGATGCCATAAGCTTTGACTTCAAGTAATCAAAGAAGCAATAAGGATAAACTCATCTATAGAAACGGCAGGACTAAGTTTGGTTTGGGAAGGGTTCAACGTCAAGGAGGGTAGTTAGACATGACAGTGTGTCCACTGTCCAGGGGAGAAGACGCCCCTAGGTGAGTCACTACATTTAAAAGGCAAAAAAAGAAAACAGGCTCTAGATGTTTCCAGTCTGAGGCCCTAGCAAATATACATACATGACACTTTAAAACAATATACATGTACCATACAACAATCCACTGGAATCAAACACAACAATCAACCGTTGATGTGATGCAATAAAGTTGTCTAAAAGTATACAACATAACATTAAAATAACATCAAAAACAGTAAAATGTCACAGAAGTAAGAGTCAGCTGTTCTCATCATAGGTGCTTTAAGTAGAGCCATCCGGTAATGATTAATTTTAACATCCAGGCTTCAGCTATTAATTACTGTAATCACACATTAATCGTAGCTTTAATGCATATCAGGTTCATGTTGGGAGTAGGCAACATCAAATGACAGAAGGCCGTTATGCTGTTGAACAGTGGCCTATACATACGCTAGAAGCACAATTTCTGCATGCCTTACTAAGTTGCTACTAAAAGCTTATACCACTGAACTAACAGGTGATCGATCGAATCGATTCAAATAAATTAGCACAAATGGAGAAACAATGTGCATGGGTGCAAGTGGTCGTTTATGTCACTGCACTAACATTTTTAATGAGGTAAAATTTTTACGCGCAACAGCAGCTACTGCTGTAGTGCATCTTAGCCATCGCAATTCTGTCTGTCTGTACGTGCGTCTGTCTGTCTGTCCGTCACATGGGTAATTCAGTCTAATGGTGCACCGTGCAAGCCAGGATTACCAATACCAAATCTGCCCGGAAGACTCTAATTTCAGGATCAGTAAAGATTTTTCATAAATTCAAAGGGGGTCACCCCGAACGAGGGCGCTAAATGAGAGGGGGTGGAAAAATTTGCGATTTCAGTCAAAACGGCGTTGGCAGAGCGAGAGAGGTGGCGCCCTCTGGTGAATACAAGTAAAATACTATAGATATTTAGCAGCCGGTCGTCTGGCGCCCTCTGGCGACTGATTTTGTTTTACTGGGCTTTCTTTGAAATTGTAGCCAAAAGCCGTATGGATGAGATTTACGAACGAAGACTACGGATCACTGGCGTACGACGATGCACTGCTGTTGTGTGTTCCCCTTTGCGCTAGCAGGGCTTTTCTTGTTAACATTGTAGCTGCCCTCTGCAAACCAAAGGATAAACAATATGCACACTGCTTCACTCACTTCTTAAACTTGTCAAATGTTACCGTGCGCTTCTTTAACGTCAACAATGCAAACTGATGTTTTCATTAATTTCTTAAGGCATAAACACATTGAATGTCGCCCATTTACTACTGCATTAGCCGGACAGCTCTACTGGCGGTGTCGGACAGTCCATCAGGGCTGCGGTGGTGATAGCAGGAAGTTGTCCTGTTCGACCGGACGTTCCATCCAACAGCCAAGCCCGGCTTCTCTGAACGCCTTGTACAGAGTGATCTTTGCTGCCTGGTAGTCCTCGGCCAATCTCTTCACGTCCACGTAGACCGGTGGGAAGTGCTGGCCGGAGTTAAGCCGGTTCCAGGTCAAGGCGAACACGTGGAACAGTTCTGCCTTGCACAGGTGAGATGCTTGTCCACTGTACAGCTTCCCAGTCGTCGTGTTGATCACCTGCAAAGCATCGTTGTAACAAATGTTTTCGCTTTTTTCATAAAATCGAAATTCCACTGATAAAATGGTTAAAGGTCACCTATAGCTCTTAATCAGTACCCATCTCAAAGCCACGGAGTGTCACCTCTCAGTGTCACGTGTCACATCTCAGCAAGATTATCTAAATTGCTCAGTGCACAAAAAGCATGCTGCAAATTTACAGCAATCATATTCTACAAGGTAGCGCAGTGATACGTTTAAGGTGTAGTGAGATGTTTATCCCAAATTTTCTGGGCAATGTGTCAATGAAAGAATTTCGAAAATTGCTCAATATTTAGCACAGATATGGACAAAAATTTGACGTCATGTTTTTGAATCATGGTGCATGATTACCTCCATCATGTCAGAGTCGGCGGAGTCGGAAGCCTGAAGCCAAGCGACGGCAAATGAAGAAGCTTTCTGTGCCAGGCGCGTCTCAGGCTGACTGACCGGCGTCAAGACCGGCTGACTCAGACGATAGCCGAGTGGCAGACTGTCTGTCTCCAGCTTGATACGACCGAACACTGCGCGTGTCATGTGAGCACGATGATACAGACTACCGATGACAATAGTCGACCAGTAGACAGGCTCCACCAACAAGCTCAGCAGAGCTCCTGTAGACACAGTTAAAGCAGTGACGTAGTACGGGATTTCAGCAATAGACTCGAGTCGTTATTTGTCAGGAATCAGACTTCAACCCTCATAACTCAGACTAAGACTCAAATGCTTGTGACTCTGGCCCACTGGACTTGGACTCAGTGTGGTGTGATGTGGACGTTAACTGCTGCACAACATTGATTACTGCATTCTAACAACTTTTTAACATCGCAGACAAATGTAGACCGATTTCTAACATTCTGCTGTGTTGCTGTTTCCCACTGCATGCTTAAATTGTGAAAAATGAATTTTATGACTTGGAGTCTTGGACTACGTGGTCTCAACTAGTGACTACAACACTAATAAAAAGCAAAAGGTAAAGGTAAATTCAGTGCGCTTCATATGACACTTCTTATGATGACCAGAAGTGCTTTGCAATCTCAGAAGTGCCAGCTAATTGGCAGGAGCTAATGATACTACAAAGCAGTAGGAGGCTACCCAATGCCCGTAGCAGAAATCATCTAAACCTGTGATGCAGCCAGCAGACATACCACCAAACTACTATGAAATCTCAATCAGCCACAGCAGCATTTGTTGTTTGAGTTAAGAAGATTGACAGTTAAAGAAGAAATGTGAAGATAATATAGAGAACAAAAGTTGACCTTGTTGAAAGGACTATAGGGCAATTTAGATGTATAAACAATATAATGTTTAAATTAAGTCCTAGTTTATAACAGTCAGTTAATCAGTATAAAAAGAGCCTTTTCAAACAATCCAATTTATTTATGTAGCCTAGAATACAACCAGTATAGCATGAAAATGCCACAGCATGAGTGATTTCACACTTTTGACATCATAATTATTATAATCAATAGATGCAAGTTCAGTGATAATTTTTTTTCTAAATCATTAGTATCATCAATCATTTTCTGTACCCTTACAAATTTCGTCCACAGTTTAAATTTGAGTAGGCAGATCCAAAGTTGAAGTTGGGGGGCCAAGGTCGAGCGCCGAAGGCGCGAGCAGAGTCGAGGCGCCAAAGGCGCCAAGGAGAGGTGGGCA
>Ga0209367_1004932_pt1 | contig 18504 bp, 8 predicted proteins | sample WorMetLIZISLAND2_FD_187412 | JGI IMG/M metagenome (GOLD analysis project Ga0209367, IMG submission 187412) | Marine gutless worms symbiont microbial communities from Max Planck institute for Marine Microbiology, Germany - Olavius geniculatus... ... | reverse complement strand
GCTAGCTCCAAAGCTACTTGGTAGGTAGCCAGTATGAATGAACAAGTTAAATAACTTACACAGAATGCTTATAACAATAGGATGACTATATTTTAAGTGCTCTGCACTGAGTCCATCTAGACCAGCTGCTTTACCATTATTCATATCAGAAACAACTGAATCGATCAACTGAATATCGAATTCCATTGATTTTTCAATTTTAGATGTAAAATATGAGGCACGCATTTTTTCATATTTAACTTTTATTTTATCATTTACGGAAGCAGTATGTGGTTGACAGATTTGCTCAAAATGTTTAGCAAAGTTATATGCTATTGTAGCACTATCAGCTATACCATCGACCTGACTTACGCATTTACTTTAAGTACCAGTCTTAGCCTTCCAACACTTCCAAGAATGTCAACTGCTTAGGTGTTTTTGCTTTTGTCGTGTTTGGCGCGTTATTTTTATTTATCATATTCATGCGGTTTAGATCCTACGACGTGTTTATTTGTGTAGATATTTACCGATCAAGTACAACTGTCTGGCGGCGACCCCTTTCCCACTGTCAACTCATCGTGTTGTCATTGAATGGTCATCACATCTGCATCAGCCAATCAGTTTCAGCTACGTCATAGGTCTGTATACCAACAATGTGTGTTATTCACACACTATATAGCACGATATTCTCGTCGCTAAAATGCAAAAATCGGCTACTGAAATTATATATGCAGCGCAGTTTTACGTGGAGCTAACTCAGTCAAGACAGTATCACGACAGCAGGCGTGTAGGTAATTCATTTCTGGCATAAACCTTATCATTTCTTAAATATCTTTAAATAAACTTATAGATTAAAACGTAGCTTAACAAGTTATAACATTTTTTAAAATACAGCCTTTAAATGTATTGTTTTTTTGACGTTTCGGTGGACAGTCGTTCCGACGAAGACAGCAGTGGTTGCCGAAACGTAAACAAAAACAAAACATTTAAAGGTTGTATTTCGAAAATTTGTCAGATTTAAAATAAATTATTTGTATTATTATTTGCTAATTTGTTGTTTTGTTTCGTGCGGTAGGCTATTTATTAGTTTTTGACCAAACGATAAGTTTTTTTATTGTGTTGTAAAACGTTTTGGTACCGGTATCACATAAATTTCGCGAAGTGATAATATCATTTGCGCAAAAATAAACACCTGAGAATATACTGCTGTTTGAAGAAGAAAACGCACGAGGAAAAATTATTTCGTATATTAATGAGTAAAACGTATACAAGAGACGCTGAATGGCGCGTTGTGCAGCCAGATTACAACGAATGTCTGCTCAACTCGCGCCTGTGTCAGCACATCTGTATCAACACACTGATGGGGTACCGCTGTCAATGTAAGCTCGGCTACCAACTGCACGCTGACCAAAAAACCTGCACTCCTAAACGACCCCAGTTCTCGGGTAGGCCGACATGTAGTCGACGTGGCACGTATGGCATAGTTATAAGAAACGTTTGTGAACACTTTAGAAATATTTGTTTCATAAAACGCATGATGAGTTAACCTTTTTAAAACCTTTGTCGTAACGTTTATTTTATTTGTGCAGATATATGCGTGACATGCAAAATAAAAATGTTGCACGAGAGTACTGTTTTTAACATATGCTTAATTTTGCTAAAAATAATTTCGCAAGACTTGTGGAACTTTTTTTGTCAATTTCGCCGAAAAAGGGAGGAAGATTATTCAAAAACTAAACGAATTTTGTTGACATTTTTGTGGGGGTTGGAGAAGCCGACGAAACGACAGCTCTTGTTTGATTTGGACTACAAGTACAGACACGTGTGTGTGGTCTGCACTCTGCAGGATCGTGTGTGAACGACAGACCAGTGAATCTGACATCCGATCGCGGCCTCATTGAGCTCAGTCTGACTTCATCCATGTCAAGAACCTCCACCTCGTCGTCGTCGTCGTCAAAGTCCACTGTACAGTTCCAATGTGAGTGGTTGATCGAGCCTGCCGCCAGCCACTCGTCGGTCGTGCTGCAGTTTCTCAGTCTGCGTCTGTTTGCATCCGCCGCCAGACGGCGCCCCCGAGCCTCCGAGGCCAAGTCACTTTGTTCAGACAACTTCGTCGAAGTTCGCGTCGGCAAAAACCTGGTCAGCTGAATTCGTTTGCTGCTTGAGAATGTTGTCGATATAACGTTAAAAGTTCAGTTACAACAGATTTGAATAGTGCCATAAAACCTAAAAAGAATCAGCTGGAGACGCTTGCTGCGTTATGTTAAGTCGTTTCACAGTATTTTCGACCTCACTTGCATAAAAAATCTTGGACCGAAATCTTTGGCACATTTGACGTCATTTTGCTGCAAATCGTGTCGCTTCTACGAACAGCCAACGGAGTTTCACAGTTTGAATAAAACATCAGTAGAACTGCCGCAATGATTTTGATGCTGCTGCTGCTGCTGATGATGATGATGGATGGATAAGTGAATGAATGAATGAACGCCTATGTACAGCGCCTGTTAGACAGAGTCCTCAGTGTTGACGGCAGCTAACAAAATGAGTTTTTACGAACTAATCATTCGGCAGATAATAAAAAATATTGAAGAACTATATTATGCCTAATGCACTTATTCGCAGACGACGTTGGCAGGCGTTCGCTACTGCAGTACAAAGCTACCGGTGCCGCTGAGCGCGCCGTCTGGCGGCAGTGTTCTGATTCAACTGAAGACTACAGTCAACCGTGCCTGGCTGACACGAGCAAGACCACCGCACTTCGGCGCACAGTACTACACCACACTCGACAACACCGCACGTTGGTCATCATAGCAGTTACAGTAAAACTCGAATTCCCTTTAGTTCAGTTTTCTTTTGTACAACAAATCCAAAACAAACCGAAAGTCTACAGTAAGTCCACAACAAGTTGTGGAATTTGTTCACAAAAGAATCGAAAGCCTTTCATGTCAAGACGTTGTGCTGCCTGTTGTACGACTTGTTGTCCAACACTGTCTACAGCAAGACACAGTAATGGAGTTTGAGTTGGTAGCAAAAACGACAGGATCTCGATTGATTGATTGATTAATTTAAATTGATTTTGTTATGGTTTCTGTCAGTGACATAGCCAGAAATGTGAATTGGGGCCTCGCTTCGATCCTTTCTCCTTTCTTTCTTTTCCATCTCCTCTCTTCTTTTTTGCCTTCTTTCTCCTTTTCCGTTTTTCTTTTTATTTCCCTTCTTTTCTCTTCTCTTTTCTTTCTCTTTCCTCTCCTTAAAAGTACAATTTCTATATTTCAGCTAGAGGGTTTGAAGGAGCGCTGTGAGCTCCCGAAACGAGGTCTGGAACGGAATCTCAACCGAAATCAAATTTGGTGCAATACAGCGTTAGAATATGAGACTGATGGCAACAATTTAAATTATTTTCGGAGTTTATAATATCTATTTGTAACAAAAAAATGAGATGGGAAGATGGAGCAGCTGGGCCCCGTGCCTCCTCTTGTCTACGTCACTTTCTTGTATAATGTCTAAGATTATCAAGTGGATGTGCAGGCGGGAAGTGCGTGAACAGAGTACGTGTGGCAGCCAACAAGCCGTTCAGAGTTGTGACGTCACCCGGTTTTCCCAAGCCGTACCCGTCTGATGCGTTCTGTACGTGGCGCGTCACCGCCAGGAGGAGACACGCTCTCCGGCTGACTGTCGCCGAACTGGATCTGGAGGCGTCAGACTCGTGTCTGTTTGACTTCGTGGAGGTGCGCGCGGCACGCAAAACTGGCAGGGTGCTGGCGCGCTACTGCGGCACCCAGCATGAACTGCATCCCACTGCTGTCAACCTGTCTACTCCCGGTCTGTAACCATAGGCCTATGTTCGATTGTACGTGTTGCACTATTTATTTGCGATTATTCTTATTTTTTTACATTACCTGTCGTTTTTCTTATTTTTTTACTTTTTGCATTCCCGTATTTTGTGTATATGATTTTTAAAAAAATACTAGCACTCACGGCAACGCCGGTGACGACTGATGACGATATATTGCTATTTTGATTCGATCATTTTGTTTTTCATCCAGATTGCGTCTTTTCGTCCGCTTAGTCTCTATCTTGTGGTACATAAATTTAGCCATAGAAAATGGTCGAAAAATATAATAAGCTGCCTGGTAACGAGTTTTTTTGCCATTGCGTTTTCCAATGAATGACCAGTTTTTAAAATGCTTTTACAATGTGCCACTGTTAGAATTTTAGGCTGCCAGTATTTGAGAAGAGTGGGAAAAACATTAATGATTAAACGTTAACGTTCTTTGAACCATCCTGTAGATAAAAGCGTACATTTGTGTAGGCTGTGCTTTTGTTACCATTATCGGACAGTGCAGTGAAATGATGATTGCTTGTGAACGGCACTGCTGCAGAGCGTCGTCTCTGGCTGACGTTTGTGTCTGACGCCAGCGGCCAGGGCAGCGGCTTTCGTCTACAGTTCACCGCTGTGCCGACGACAGGTCGCACTAAGAGCAAACGGAAGAACCGTCGCCGAGCGTCCAGACGACGACAGACGGACAGAAAGAACGTCGACAACGTCACGCCGACTGAGAAGAATGCAACAACAACGACGACCACCAGGACAACTGGGCGCATGAAAACCAAGTCTGGCCGCAAGAGTCGAAGACAGAGACGCAAACAGAAAACAACAACACTGCAGACATTTTGAAGAGTTCCTGAGAGCATTGAGTTGCTGCCGATGTGCACTAGATTTAGGCCCTATGTCGACCAAAGGGACGTGGGTAGTCTAGAGTTGGCTAACGTCGTTTTTTTTGTTACCTTCGCCGAAGAAAAGCGGTTATTTTTTTACTCCTTCAGTCATATCTAGCTGTATGTACGTATTTTTACTCGAAAAGTTACGAACGGTTTTTGGAGGGGTGCAGCGTAGCCATTTGCACTTATGGAGTAGGCCCCATATGGATTAAATTTTGATGGTTATCCGGACCACAATCGTCAGTTTACTTTTAAGTAAGAGTAGATTTCAGTAACCGTTTAAGTTTTGTTGCCGATCTGTAACTTTCGACCTGTTCTAATAACAGTCAGTAAGTAGGCCTAATCGCTACATGTCTGCATTATGTGGTTGCCAGATGTTGTTTTACGTAAATTTGCACCTCAATAGAAGTACTGCCGGGAACCGCCGCCGTTAAGCCTCCAAGTCGAAAGTTCGAAACCAGTCGCTAATATTATCGACTAGACCGCGTCCGCCGCCAATAGTTATCTATCGACTGCTGTGTGTTAACAACTTCACTTAAGAAATAAAATAATTACAAGAAGCTAAACTGTCGTTAGGGTGGGCCGACCGTACGGCCTATACCCGAAGGTCAGCGTCTGACTTTCGATCGCAGAAAGGAAACAGTTTCTCAGACTGACTAGTCTCGTACACGCTGTGGTGACGCTGCTATATCGGACGAACGCTACATTAAACATTAAAATACCATACGATAATTTAGTACACGTATAGGGTAATTTAATACACGTACGTAGGTGATTGACTAAGGAAGCAATTTTGCATTTAAAATTGCGGCCAAACTGCTGCAGGTAAAGACATAGTTAATTGACAGCATATAGGGCCTCGGCATCGCCCTATCCAACGGTACCATATCGCTGACGTACGGTTTAGCCACAATACATATGTTACAGACGACGACGACAGACGACAGACAGATGACACATACCATATCCAAAGCTTGATCTAACGGTCGGCCAAAACAAAATGACACACTCAATATAGGGACCTATACACGTGAATAGTAAGCTCCATGTGAGAATCAAACTAAAAAAATATCTGAAATATATCTGACAAAGAATAGTCACCAACATGCTGCACAATGACTAGGCACAACACACTCACAATGCTGGATAAATATGAATAACAGCTAATTAGCAAGAATAGGCTATTTAACACGAATACCATAGTACAAGCACAAACCAAATTAGACACGAAAAATGCCGGCCAGTTACGCATAGAAAATTAAAAAAAAACACACAATTGCAAAAATTTTGTAATGACTGTATTATAATTTGAAGGAAAGAATACGCATAATTTACCTCTAACGACTAACGATTGACTAACTACGGTTTACGCCAATGTCTCAACTCTAATGTTGCAGAAGAGAAACCGGAACAAGTGCGCATGACGTCATTGGGTATTTTGGTCATTTGATGTTTACACCTGAGATATGTAAACAATTGTAGTTTTTGTGTTTTAAAATGCACCTAACACTATAACGTTTGAAGTAAACTTTTTTTTCGTAGTTTTAGTTGTCGTTACTTGTCAGGTACGATTCGATTGACTGATATCGTTGTCATCGTCGCAACAATTTATAGTGCACCATTTGCAGTAGTATGATGGTTAATTACATCTTAATTCTGTTTTCAGTTCGGCGAACTGATAGAAGCAACGAAAAATTTGCTACTTTCAGTTCGGGGAAAACGTATAATGCCCGACCCCGCCGGGCCGCTGACATCCTGCCTCCGTCACTGTCAGGAGCTGAGCTGGTTTCACGACACTGCAGCCACTGACACTTCCAGACTTAGCTTAAAGCCTATATTGTCTGTAGCTGAGAGTAAACTGCAAGATTTTTAACCTCTCAGTATTTTGAAAAGATATGAATAAGAACTGTGGCGGTTAATCATGTTTTCAGTCCATCTTGTATAAAGAAAGAACGTCACCCTGCACAAGTCATGGTAAATCGCATCACTCTCCACCTGTGCAGATTTCATCTCAGCAGCCAGCACTGCATGGTAACAATAGAACTCAAGAGTTAAAGGTCCTCCTAATTTTTTTACTTTAAAATTAGTGAATCTATTCACCATGTCTAATGCAGTACTGGTGGTGGTGTGAAATTAATAGCAGCACGGTCGAACTGATTTCAGTAGCCCAATTAGCTGCACTTCAGATTGCCACACTGCTTTTAGTAAATTCTGATTCTTTAGACTCAGTTCGGTGAACTGACGATAGTAATCTTGGTCACTAATATTTCAGTTCACCGAACTGACTGTAGCACTGAGCTAATTACATTGTTAATGCTGCAAATGTTTAGTAACTGTGTAAGTTCAAAGTGAGTGTTTCAAACTTGCACGTGAACGTGTAAAAAGTTGGAGCAGTTTTTGTCTGAGTTCTTGTATTAATGAGTTGAGTGAGTAATGTGCAGCAGGTTAATCATGTTTTCAGTCCATCTTGTATAAAGAAAGAACGTCACCCTGCACAAGTCATGGTAAATCGCATCACTCTCCACCTGTGCAGATTTCATCTCAGCAGCCAGCACTGCATGGTAACAATAGAACTCAAGAGTTAAAGGTCCTCCTAATTTTTTTACTTTAAAATTAGTGAATCTATTCACCATGTCTAATGCAGTACTGGTGGTGGTGTGAAATTAATAGCAGCACGGTCGAACTGATTTCAGTAGCCCAATTAGCTGCACTTCAGATTGCCACACTGCTTTTAGTAAATTCTGATTCTTTAGACTCAGTTCGGTGAACTGACGATAGTAATCTTGGTCACTAATATTTCAGTTCACCGAACTGACTGTAGCACTGAGCTAATTACATTGTTAATGCTGCAAATGTTTAGTAACTGTGTAAGTTCAAAGTGAGTGTTTCAAACTTGCACGTGAACGTGTAAAAAGTTGGAGCAGTTTTTGTCTGAGTTCTTGTATTAATGAGTTGAGTGAGTAATGTGCAGCAGGTCCAAGCTTCAGCATAATTGATGGTGAGAAAGAAGATTTGCCACAGTGCATTTTATTTGCTTACACATTGTGACATAGTTTCAGGTATAAGGTTACAGCATTTGCATATCAGTAGCAGTGACAGAGGCACGTTTTGCATATTATTCTTGGGAATCTCGCCATTCGTCTCGCTGGTTCTCATGAAAAGTGTGAAACACATTTCTATGAGAATTTTACTTTGGGTTATTTGATGCTAGAATTTCCTAGCTTAAACTTCCCTAGTCCCTGGATGATGCAATGCCATGTGAGCATGTGGTAAGTCTGTCGATAGTGTTGAGCTTGCAAAATGTAACAAAGGAAAATCTTACTTGTGATTTTTCATAGCAGCTCGCAAGCGCTAAGTGCGAGACGCAAACTCTATGCCAGCATCTACAAGACACTTATTTGATTTTTTGGAACTGCTTGATTAATTTTTTTAAATTTTTACACGCGAAAGCAGCTACTGTTTTCAGCGTGTCTTAGCCATCACAATTCTGTCCATCTGTTCGTCTGTCACACGTGTGGATCAGGCAAAAACGGTCCAAGCTAGGATCACCAAATCTTTACCGTCGTCTGCCTGGAAGACTCTAGTTTCAGGAACCGTAAAGCTTATTCATAGATTCGAAGGGGGTCACCACGAACGAGGGCACTAAATGAGAGGGGGGCAAAATTGCGATTTTTGGCCAATGAGTCGCTGTATTTCAGTAACGGTGCGAGATTGGGCCTAGGTTACTATTAATCACTAATAAGAAGTCGTACACTGGCTTTCGATTGGCACCCAATTCAATGACCTTAAATGACCTCGAACGGTGGTTTTATGAATTTCTTGGCAATTTTGGTCTGCGAGACACGTTGCAAGAGCGAATTGCGCTGACCAATTGAGATAGACATGTACAAGCTGCATATGAAATTTTCGGCATAGAACGTAGATTTCGACGGTCCAAGTCTCGATTTTCTAGGTTCAAGAAAACCTGCGCACGAGGGCATCAAAGTGCGGTACCCCTGTAAAAGTCGCGACGAAATGGCTGGAGATAGACTGACAGTTTGCAAACAGGAACTGCTATAGGCTTTCGCGCGTCCCGTGAACATTAGCTCATATTTCTTGTCAGTAATAGTGTCAGCTGTTTGCTATGCAGAATGTCACGGAGCAGAGGTGATTTTGGTTATGGCAGCTTATCGAGTGCAGAGTTTTCTGATCAGAGGTCACTTGTTGCTGATCTTAGAGGTAAGTGATGCCCCAGTCTGCTAAATATATTGTTTGGCTGATGTTCTGCTGATAATGTGGTGGTGTTACTGGATATTATTTTCTGCATTCTTATTGATATTGAGATTTTTAAACTGTTCATTGTGCACTGTATAAATGTTATCAGTATTATGTAATGCTAAGATAATGCACATGCACATTTTTTATTTTTTGGTGAATTTTGGGCTATCTGGTTGCATAGTTTACATACGATTTGCAGCAGTTTCAGTGAGAGATAAAAGCATACATTTTCATACAATTGTTTTTGGACTGATCAGAAGCCATGGACACAGATAATAACATTTTATTTTGTATAAAGTACCCTGCAATGTCATTGGCATGATATTGTCACTATAATCTATTGTACATTTGCAGTATTGCAAATAGTAATAATATACATGTCATCATGTTATTTTTAACATTATATGATTGCATACTGTTGAACAAGCAAACTAAGCATCGTTGTTGCCATGAAATATAAATTTCACTAGTCAGTGAGTGATTTGTTGGGAATTGTGGTGACTGCTAAAATCTGTAGGTGATAACAAAATGACAGTATATATTAGTTTATACTGAATGATTGTTGTATATGGCTGGCAGGTGACCCAGCATTTAGTACAAGCTATAAACAACTGGCTGATTCTATCAGCGGCAACATCTTCACTATTGGCGCCAATGGTGTGTAATGCTTGTTGAATATGATTGTATGATTTTAAAATTTTTAGTTCGTCATTTTCTATATTTACCATCTGTGCCAAAAGAGGTTACTTAGATGTTTTTGTTGTATTTTTGTACTTGATTGTATTGTTGTATTTTTATGTTAATATGCTGCTGTTTTTGCCCATTTGTCCATTCATTTGCCTGTCTCATGTGAAGTCATAGGGGCAGAAAAACAAAATTGATATGAACGTTTTACAGGGTAGTGGTTTGGCTCAGTTGGTAACATTGTTGATCGCATCAACGAAGTTAATCAACACCAGGCCCGGTTAGTACTTGGATGGGTGACCATCCCGGTATGTAATCAGCCACCCAGGTCAACTCAGCCTGGCCATCCCTTCGTGGGTAGGCGCAATGAGTACCAGCGAAAGCCAGGATGTAAACAGGCACACCGCGCAATGCACTGGCCCTGTATCTATGGTCTCGCAGTGTAAAAACTAGTGTTTGGCTGATGGCTAAGGAAACAAAGATCAGCGCCACCCAATGGGCTTTAAGGCTCGGGAAGGACTTTACGTTTATTTTTTTACGTTTACAGGGTAGGAGCAACCATTGAGCACCGAGCCATTTTTACTGCTCAAAAGGGGTGGGGTAAAGAGTTGCATAGTATGACCACCATCAAATGCTAGCACACTGCCAACGTTTTTACTTGTTGTTTATCTGTTGCAATCTTGGCTCTGTGTGCAGTGTATAGCACGTGCTGAAAATGTTACTACGGTAAAAATTATGTTACACTAGCCAGTGTAATACATGTTTGAGAGATTGTGTTTTTGTAATAAGTGGTCATGTACTATTGTCGAAGATGCATGTTTGCTGGCATATTGTGATGATTGTCGTGAGTATGAGTCTGTGTTTGCTGAACAGTGAGTTCTCTGCAGCAGACTCAGTCTCAGATCGGCACAAGCAAAGACACAGCACAACTGCGCAATAGATTGTGAGCAGAGCTCTTTCAATCAGTTGTTTATTTGTCTAATTAATCACAAATATTCTGTTCAGTAATTAAGTTTCATAAATTTTTATCATGCTATGAGTAGTGTCAGTAAGTGTTAATCTAGAATAAAATCATTTTTCTAATTTCAGGTTTGGCGTCAGTGTATGCAAAGTTTGTTTTCTCTATGTCTTGTAGTTGGTGAGTTCGGAAATCGTATGTGATGGACATATGAGCAAACCTGTAATGCAGCTTATTTGGATGGCCACCGAAAAATTACGCAAGTGACTGTTATGGTCCATAGATTTGGCCATAGATATGTTTAGTCTGATGACACTTGTTGGAATGTTGTAGACATGATATAGAGAAATTAACAAATGAAATTGTTAACAAGACAACGAGTGATCTTCGGCAGCTGTCATCTGTCACTGCACAGACACCAGACAACCGGGTCAGTCAGCATATCTCCTCACAGAACAAAAACAACACTGCAGACATTCTAAACAGCTCATGGTGACCCATTATGCATTGAGTTGTTGCAGGTGTACACTAGACCCCATGTCGACCGGATGGATGTGGCCGGAGAGCCTAGTCGGTTAACAGCACTTTGTAGAAAATTGTCTGCGTTTCGTTTGTTACGTACTTTCATCGAAGAAAATAGGTTATTTTTTTATCCCTCAGCCATGTTCATTCATATGTAAGAAATTTATTACTCGCAAAGTTACTAACGTATTTTGATACAGTTTTGGAGGAGTGTGGCATACTGCATAGGCTATAGCCATGGACCGAATGATTGGATTTCGATGGCTATCCGGATCACAGTCATCAGTTTTATATTGAGTAAAAGTTAATAGATCTCAGTTACCGATGTACTGTCGCTAATCCGTAACTTTTTGTTTCTCCTAATAACAGTAACATCTTGCGATAGTCGGTGAGTAATCGCTTCATGTCTAGGCCTACAACATGTGTCTGCTGGTTGCTGATCAACGTTAATATTTATACATCGACATTCGACAGAAGTAGTCCCAGTGTGCCACAAATGTCACTGTGCTGCACTAATATTACTTTACATTTGAAGTGTAGAGTCGGTGAGTTTTCTGTGCTAAAAGGCACAGCTGGTACATGATATTTGCTAGTAATCAGAAGAGAGTCGTATAATCGACAGATGGTAGCACTGCGGCCATTGCTCTGTTGTAGGCATACAAGCTGCAGTGGCAGCGTCTGATGGGAGAATTCAAGGAAGTAACACAACGCTACAACACTGTACAAAAGGTATTCACTGGTTTTTTGCAGTAATTAACCGCTGAACTGTGTCTTAATACTGGTCAAGTGCAAAACGAGGCAGGTGTTGGGAGTTAGCATTTTGGTGGTCTCAGGTTGATTGTTGATGATTTGTGAATATTATACAATGTAATGGTATTTGCTTTTATTAATTAATTGTTGTTTAGTCGTCTCATTTACTACTGAAAAATTTACTTTACTTTTGAGTTAACTTGTTCAGTTGTCCATATCATCATATCATTTATATAGGCCATAATTATTTCATTGGCAGATCAGAGGAGTCTGCACTGAGTTTTTACAAGGACTGGGTGCATTAGATTGGTCACACTCTATAGTATTTTTTGCTTTCACATGCTGTTGTTGATTTGCATTGTGTAGCAAGTTGCTGAGAAGGTGAAGCTATTTACCCCAGCCTCATCAACGGTTCCCACAGCAGACCTACTTAACTGGAATGTACGTTTTTTTACTTCTTCCGGCATGTGTTGTAATGTACTGAAGACTGTTGTAGATGTTTTTGGATAATTTTGTAGTTAGAGTTATAATTTTTCACTACTGTGACTGGGTGTATGATCACTCCATTGTGCTTCCACAGTCGTGGTAGATTCACTGCAGTTGGTTGAACGCATGGATTATTCATCAGTGTGTTTTTGTCATTCTAAAAATATTATTTGGATATTCTAAGCTAGCCAGTGACATGCTCATCTTTTTTTCATTACTTGCCTGCATGCCGGCTTATTTCCTGGTGCTCTGCAGTGGCTAGATATCAGAGAACTAGTGGCTGCTGCATTGCTGTTGCATGATATTTTAGCTCTTGTTTTTGATGGTGATATTGTTGTTAGGAGGCAAACGATGATCGTCAACAGCAGCATGAAGAGCATCAGCGTCAACTCATGATTCAAGACGAAACAATCGACGTCGAAGTCGCTCTGCTGCAGGAACGTGAGCAGCAGATTCGACAGCTTGAGGTATAGACAGATACTGATACTGGTTTTTTCAGTGTTTTTCAGTTATCAGTGTACTGTAGCATAATCTGTATCTGAGCAGCATTAGGCATTTTTATCATGTTATTTAAGTGAGTTATTAATTTAGCTCAAAGGCTCTTGGTCCACAAAAAGATGCAGAAATATAGGAGTTAGTTTAGGACTAAACTTATATCGTTCTGTCCGCATAAAGTCATTTTCTGCATTGTCATGTAGTAAAAGATACCGGCACTATTTTTTAACAGTGGGAAATATACGATGTAATATGTTTATGATTTCTTGTGCAGGTGAATATTTGAAATAAACTGCCACTTAATGAAGTGTGCACAATGTTCTGGTTATCAATAAATTAATTTTGTCTGCTATGATTGTGTTTATTTTCTAGGCTGACATTTTAGATGTTAATCAGATATTTCGGGATTTGGGCATGCTGGTACACGAGCAAGGCGAAGTTATTGGTAACTTTCCATTTCTGTAGTTTTTTTTAATCATTTTTGCTTGTTAAATAACGTATAACTGAATCCTGCTGGTAGGATAGAAATGGTGCAATGATCTGTCGTACAACTTAACTGTTGCACATATGAAAACAGCTGTAAACTGAAGTGACTGCAGAGGAAGTAATGATTTAATGTCTGTTGGTTTTTTAAGAAATTTAAAAAAATGGCATGTATGCTATGGCTGTGGTTTTTGTGTCCCAAACAGTTACCCACCCAGTAGTAACTACTTGATACATTTGGACTGATATATGCTACATTGAGTTAGTATTTTTGCTGTAGCTGTTGTTGTAACTGTTTTTCTGTACAGACTCGATAGAGGCACACGTAACTGTCGCACATGACCAGGTTGAGGCCGGTCGTGAACAGCTTATTAAAGCTGCCACCTATCAGGCTTGTAGCAGTTGTTGTCACTTTGCATTGTCATAAAGTCGATTTTGTGTGCAAATTGTTGTAGATTATGTTTGACACACCTAGACATGGAGAAACGCTCTTTAGTTTTGACTATCTTGTATTTCATACATATGTTTCTTCATGAATGTAAGGCCAGTCCCAGAAGTAGTTTTGCGAGTTGTTTTTGCAGAAATTTCACAAGCCAGATCACTTCCTGACACTGAACCAACAGCATAAAAGCACTGAAGAAATAAGAACAAAATATAAAGAAATTGTGATGCATCATGTTATTTATATTACGTGATTCAGGTTTTATTATGCGCGAAAGTAGGTACTGCTTTCAGCGCGTCTTAGCCATCGCAATTCTGTCTGTCTGTCCATCCGTCCGTCACATGGGTGGATCAGTCAAAAACAGTGCAAGCTGGGATCACCATCTTCACCATCTGCTGCCTGGAAAACTCTAGTTTCAGGAACCGTAAAGCTTTTCCATAAACTTGAAGGGGGTCACTCTGAACGAGGGCGCTAAATGAGAGGGTGGTGGGAAAAATTTGCAATTTTTAACCAATAAGTCGCTGTATCTCAATAACGGTGCGAGATAGGGCCTAGGTTACTATTAATCACTAATAGGAAGTCGTACACTGGCTCTCGATTGCCACCAAATTCAATGACCTTGGATGACCTTGAACGTTAAAATAGGGGTTTTTGTGGATTTTTTGGTGATTTTTGGCTGCAAGATACATTTTAAGAGCGAATTGCGGCCGAAACCAATTGAGATAGACATGGACAAGCTATGTATGAAATTTTCAGCATTGAACATATATTTCAACGGTCCAAGTCTCGATGTTCTAGGTTCAAAGAAACCTGCGCACAAGGGCATCAAAGAACAGTACCCCCGTAAAAGTCGTTATTTTACTGTTGTTGGCCAGTCTTTTGTGGAAACGGTTGCAGATAGGCATGGGCATGCTGCCACAACAAACACTTTTTAGTCGTATCAACATCAATGACTTTGAAAGACCCTGAAGTTCCAAAATAAGGGGTTTTTATTGATTTTTCCGATCTTCAGCTGCAGCGCACACTCCAAGAATGAACTGCGACGAAATGGCTGGAGATAGACTGACAGTTTGCGAACAGGAATGGCTATAGGCTTTCGTGCATTTCGTGAGCATTAGCTCAACTTTCTTGTATGTTTTTGTGTGAATGCTTCACTTATTTGCTGAACTGTTTACTGTAGGTTCGGGCACGGAAGAAGAAGCTGTGCTTGGCAGTCATTTTGTTCATTGTCCTTGCTGTTATTATCGCTGTCATCGTCTTATCCATAAAGTTCTCACACTAATGCCCACTGCTGCTGTTACTGACATTGTTGCTGTAATTATGAACTGTTGTCTTTTGTAAAGGCTTGATCATGGTTGTGACTACTATGAGGGACCTGAGACAGCTTTATCACTAGTACCGGTAGTTGTGGTGTTTTATTAAGGTATGAAAAATTAATTACTGAAAGTAATTGCTTTGTATTGAGGGCGTGTCACTTATAGTATAATATCGTTTTCAATCTCTGTTAATTAAAAACATTTGTACCATTTATTATTAGAGTTAATACGTATATTATATTTGAACTTATCGAAGCAGTAGGCTGCACAGTTTGCAGCATTATGGTAAACAGTTGTCATCCGTCTTCTTGTTTTTGTGAGATTTGGAAAAGTGTATCAGTTAAAATCTACACAGCTGTAAGTAGTTGTAGCAGTGGTAGTGGATTAGAAGCAGTGGTGGTGTTTCACTGAGGTATGAAAAACTGATCACAGAAAATTCTTGTGTTGGCCATTTAATATTCAATGTACCTGGTAGCACTTGGTTGGGCTAGTGGTCTTGATCAATGAGCTCATTTTACGCCAGGCCAAGTTAGTTATTTCGGTGACCGTTGGCAAATGGGTAAACCATCTCAGAATGTAACCAGGCACTCGGGCCAACTCAGCCTGGCCATTCTTCTGTGATGTGTGCATTGAATGCCAGAGATGGTTCAGGCGTGAAAATTCATTGCGTGATGCACTAGCGCCATATCCGTGATCTGGCAGTGTAAGCTGGTGTCTGAATGAGGGTTAAAGAAACGGCGATCATCGCTGCTTGGAAATGACTTTGATCTTACGTGGTATAAGTTTTCACTTGTTACTTCATTGATGATAGGATTTATGTGTGTCTCTTGTGCACATGTGAAACACTCGCATCTTTTTACCAGTATTTTGTAACTGATGAAAAAGGTCGAAGATCATTCCTTGATGCAGTTCTGTTTAATTTGTGTTCTGTGGTGCTCTGGCCTCATTCGTCTATGATGTGTGTGCAAGCTCTGTTATTGTGCAGTCGTCCGAATATGCTGCATTACAGGTATTGTCTGTCCGTTTCATGTGGGCTCATTAGCCGAAAATGCAGGAGCAGAAAAACCATAATTGATGTGAACACGCAGCTCTAGGGAGACTTAAGTTATTTGCATGCAGTTTGAGTCTGATGCGTATAACAGCTACTGTGTGATGTGCTGCGTGATGATGTAAGGAATAGTAATTGCATTATTCTATTTATTGTGGCTATAGTCAAGGTGGCTTGGTGGAGCATGTCTGACCAGTGGTCTCTGGTTCTGTTTGCCATTTTCATGTTCATGTTCGTGTGTCCTGTGCTGTTTTGAATCGTTAGCTAATTGACGTTGATTAACGTGAGAGATATGTACTTTAATATCTTCTTTGAAAATAAATTCTGTTTTGAATGGTACATATGACAAAACCTTGCAACAAAGCAACGAAACCAGAGTGGTTACATGATGCTGAAATGACCTAAATTAATTGCTGCTTGTGCTGCACAACCAAATGTACCATTCAGTTTTGAATGATTATGAAAACTGAATGATTCAGTTTTGAGTGGTACATTTGGTTGTGCAGCACAGACAGCAATTAATTTAGGTCATTTTAGCATCGTGTAACCAGTCTGGTTTCGTTGCTTTATTGCAAGGTTTTGTCATATTACTTTGTTGTTATTAGTAAGCGTTCCACCTGATGTTTGTTATAATTTTGATAATCATTTTTAACTAGGAGAATTTAATTGTATCTGATTACCCACAACAGTAGAAACTGCTGTTCTGTTGTTATTGTTTAACATCGTGGTAGACTTAACTATCTCTGTACCGAGAGTATTTGTCTGTCTACTTTCCGTGGTTAGAGCATAACTGTATTAAATTATGTTTTCTTCTATATTATATTGTTTTGTAAAAACGCGTTTTAACGCTTTTCCTATTACATTTATCCCATCTGTAGCATAGAGCCGGGTATCTCTGTCGAATAACTAACACCACCAGCAGTAAAACGTTTTAATTTTGGAGATCATGCAGTGAAAAAACACGCGAGGTAATGCGTTCAAGAAATCGTCATAGCATCAGCAGCAGATAATTATTAGCACAGTTTGTTGCATCAAGCGAATAGAACAACTGAAGTCAGTTGCTATTGTAATGTTTACATTGTCTATTTTCAAATTATGTCGGCACCATAACGCCAGTTTTTTAAGAGTATATTGCTAAATGTCAGCTACCGGCGGTCTGTATTAGATACGGATTGCATAATAGCTAAGTTTTGAAGCGAAAACGGAGAAAGGACAGGCGTATGACGGCATTGCATGCGATGCACCGAAACGATTATGATAATGTCAAAAACGAGCAGAAAATATCAGTCAGTTAAACAAGACTGGAAAGTGTGTAATAGCAGGATTTTGAGGGAAAAACGCGTCATGGTTGAAAATCAAAATAAACAACCTGTGGGCCCCTAAGCCGCCGTGCCTAAGCCAGGTTTGCATGAGCTGTAGCGAAACGATTATGTTAGTGGCGAAAACGAGCAGAAAATGATCAAATAACGTCGATTTATGTGAAAACAAGAACAACAGCGCTATAAACGACGCCCGACGCGGGTGTTGCCGATATGGACGTTCTCTCATAACGCGGGTGTGTGGTCTAATCGGAGGGATGGTCATCCTTGTCGACGTTCATTTCGTCGAATATCTGTTGGATGACCTTGTCGATGAACTCCTGCGTGACTCCACTGATGTGCTCCTTAATGTTTTCGTCGACGTCCTCGTCGGTGTCGTAGCACGATTTTGTCACCTTGTCGACGGCGCGGTCGATCATCTTATCCATGCTTTCGGACGACACAACGCGACCGCCCTCCGCAACCTTCGCCCGTATTGCCTGAAACACACAGACTGCCTTCACACTACAGCCCCTCTTTTTGGACATCTTAAAATAAAAAAATACAAAATTTGGTGTCACTAGAATGCAGGGATTGGGGATGTCACGAAGTGCTTTAAAATACGTACCGGTATGCGGCCGGGGCGCTGGGGGAGCTAACAGCGTTTCCCCAGATCCACTAAGAGGGACCTACTTCTAATGGAATGGGAAAGGAAGGAACGGAGGCGTTCCCCCAAAATACACATTTACCACTACACCACTGGGCATTATATATAGGCCTATATGTGTTTCCGCGTTTTTGTCAGTCCGTTCTTTAGTCACAAAAATTTTCTTAGTGTGATTTCTCCAAAGCCAATAAATGCAAGAAATGTCACCAAACTTTGGCTGCTGAAGAGGGCATGGCCATTCTGATTCGACGTTAAAGCTGCACGCAGGGATTAGGCCACGATTGCTACAAGGTCGGGTTTTTAAAAAAAACCGGAGTTCGGATCTTATACTATCTTTCTGAACGGCGTGAACTGTTGTAAGCAAATCTAAAACTGTGAAACTGCTCCTTGTAAACCC
>Ga0209367_1004931_pt1 | contig 18504 bp, 9 predicted proteins | sample WorMetLIZISLAND2_FD_187412 | JGI IMG/M metagenome (GOLD analysis project Ga0209367, IMG submission 187412) | Marine gutless worms symbiont microbial communities from Max Planck institute for Marine Microbiology, Germany - Olavius geniculatus... ... | reverse complement strand
TGGTTAGTGTTAGGTTTTATGGTTGGGCTTAACTTTAGGTCCTATCTTCTAACAGTGGTTTAGGGTTATGGTTAGTGTATTTGATAGAGTTACGTGATGATAGATGGATGCCCATATTAAGGGTGTAACATGTAGTCATGTAATGGAATCAACTGGTTTGAACTTTGAGTATGCAAACTTGGCTGACTGCATGTAACCTGTGATATGGTGTAGGTCATTAGTAAGCCAGCTGCTGTGATGGCATGTGTCTGTGGCAATACAGGCACCAATAGGCGCTTGTACCACCGCAGACACATGCTGTCATGGCAACACGCCTTGTAGAGTTCAGATTGCTGATCTGAAGGTATCATTTTTTGTCCAAGATTCTCAGATCAGCAATCTGAACATATCATCTTGAATTAGTTATTGCAGTAATTTTAATGTTGGTAGATTTGTGAGAAGCTTCATGCTTTACTGTTGTGTAGAATCCTAAAGACACTCCACCACCCACACGAGTGGAAACAAAGGAAGAAAAGAAGGAAAGAAAGGTGTTTTTTGTATTTTGTTTTACCTGTATTGTTAGTTGGGAAACTTTCATTATTTTGTTAATTTTTATTCTGGTATTATTTGTATTGTTCATTGCTGTATCGCATCATAACCGATCTTTTACTTTATTTTTATTCACAAATACGTCTTCCGTTGCAGCAAATTTTAGTCTGCAGTTAATTGTGAATGTTTGTTGTTTTCTTTGCACAGGTAATTGTTAGCTTGACGTTAAGCTGTTGTTGATAATTTTGCTTACACAAGAAATTTCACACTTCAAAGCAGAACATTGTACACTATACTCTGGTTTTGTAACACAGCTGCTGTAAATGGTATTTACTGAAAATTTTTGCATTAGGCAAACCCAATAAAAGTTCCTTATTTCATTTGCATTTGCATTCTTACAGTAAAGCAACGTAGAGATAAACAAATTGCCTTTTGACAATTAAAGTTATAAGAGAAGTGTGTAAGGAACCTATAACAATGTTACTACCACCCGACACAGGAAGATGTGCCTACCTGCTAGGCATACTGGTACCTACCCTGGAGGGATGGAAGGCTGGGTTCAACTGAGACGTCGATGTGGTGCTGAAATGCCAGTGTCAGTTCGTCTCTTGCTGAAGCAGCGATCGCTGATTTAGTGGTGACTGTGTGTTATGCTCTAATGTTAATAGCAAAGTAGCAGATTAGTTGATGGTTACTAGTTATTGTTGCACCTACTCATTGTACGGTGATGTGCACTCTAATATGATATGCTATGCATATACACAGCGCAAAGAAAGAGCAGAGCAAGTTGCCTATAAGTTGGAGCAGGATTTGGCACTATGTAAGTACATTTTTTGTGACAATTCACTTATTTTATTGGAGTGCTTTGTTTTATGTATATTATCTTTAAAATGTTGTATTATAGCTGATGTTAGTATAATAATTTAGGCTTTCATCAATGTGTTACACCCTGTGTCAACATCGTTCTTCTTCTTATGGCGTACTCTTCCAGAGCGTAGCCGTGTCCACGACGTGGCACCAGTCCGCCCGCCCAGAAGCTTTTCTCCACGCAGAAGAAAGACCAATGTTCAGAGGTCTCAGGTCTGTTTCCTCCGAACGTAACCAGGTGTGACTGGGTCTCCCTGCGGGCCTTCTCCAATCTGGAGGGGGCTTGCGTATCGCGGCAGCAATGGCACGATGGTGATCTTCGTCAGGAGAGCTGCGGGGGATGTGACCGAAGAAACGGAGCCGTCTGCTTGTAACTATGCTGGAGAGCGGCTGGCAATTCAAGCGGGACCGGACTTCATCATTGGTTATGTGGCGGGTGTATGGGATCCTCAGAATCTTGCGTAATGCCCACATATCAAACGCATCCAGACGGGCGCGCAAGTATTTCGTAGTGGTCTACGTTTCACACCCATACAACATCGTTGGCATGAATAAATATAATTAACTTGGAGCTAATAGTCGAGTCGATACAGTGAAAGTGTCTGGTATGTGTAATGTTACAAGTTGCTGAAAAGCCCACATATGACCAGAACCAAATATATAGCTGTTAATGGTATTTTGCTAGTTTGTTAACACTGCCTCAGATCTGCTGTCAGCCTGTTATTATGTGCATTATGAATGTCTTATTTTTTGTTATCAGTAATTTCAGTAATATATATTTTGTATTTTCTACATATAGTCAGTTGAATTGTATGTTTGTTTAGGGGATCCAACAAATGATGCCAACATCTATGGAGATCCATTCAAAACATTATTTGTAGCAAGAATTGTAAGTATTTTGCTTGTAATTGTAATTTTGATTTTTGCTGTCAGTGTTTAAACACATTTTACGTGCAGTGTTTAGAATTTTTCGTTTATTTTATGTATACTGTACATTGGAGAGTTAGGTAGTTTTGTTGCAATTTCATACTGTTTTTTTTTGTGTGGTCTTATTTTAGTTTTGTGGAGAAAATTGCAGTTCTGGTTCGGTTTTGGGTTTTGTTTAGCAGTGCAGCAAGTCCTAATGATACTTGATAGGAACTATTTCAGTAGTCCTAGCGAAGTATCTGGCATTGTGCAAGTCGATCTACACGTACATGCATTTTGCCTGGAGTGGCCGTCCCCGAAATGATCTGTATTATGTCGGGCGGACGTAAAACCCTACTCACTCACTCACTCACTCCAATAGACAGCATTATCACATTGATGTCTGTCTGGAGGATAACAGGGAAGATTATTAGAACTGCCATTATGTTAATTACATATGCACACGTATAATGGAGTTCTTACAGTTCTAGGTTTAGCTTTTTTTATTTTGTGTTTTGTGTTCTGTAAAGGTTAAACTTACTGTTCCGTTATTATGTGTTTGTGTGCATTCCGCCTGGAAAGGCCGTCCCCAAATTGACTTACACTGTGTCGGGTGGGACGTTAAACCCTACTCACTCACTCACTACTTGAAATAGAACCACCCACTAGGCTGGTTAAAACTTACCTTTTGGTTTGGTCCATTTTCTTGAGATATACCCAGTTTTGGTTACCATCACAACTATAGGATTCTGTTTGTGGTCTGTGTAGAATTATGACACGAGTGAATCCAAGCTGCGCAGAGAGTTTGATGTCTATGGCCCAGTGAAGAGGGTAAGTACACTAACACATATATAGAAAATGTAATAAATTTATATAGCACAGCAGCACGAAAAGTTTTAGCACATTGCAGCATCATACGTAGCAAAGACTGAAGAGCAAACACAGGAAATTGCTTTTTTAATGTTAACAGATTGTTGAACAGTTACTGGTATCAGACTAGAAAAAAGTGCCAACCAACTGAATGGCGAGTGAAGATGATATTATTATCAGCTTAGTTAACATTTTCCAATCTCTGAAATTTTATGACCGTTTTTATGTTGAAGTGTCTGCATGTGTTTGTATTGAATTAGGTGCATATTGTCGTGAACAAACAGACTGGGAAACCACGTGGTTATGCATTCATTGAGTTCGACCATGAAAGAGACATGCATGGTGAGTTGCATACATCATTTGCTTCAGTTTGCAGTGTTTCTTGGTGACCAGGTAAGTATTATAGTTCCACTTTGTTACAGTTAATCTGTATATGTGGCTCTAATTTATCAGTGACAACAGTGTAGTAATTTTGGCTTTATATCTAAAGTTCCTAAAGATGCCAAACACTTTGCTGTGCTGCTGCTAAAATGTTCTGTCATTGTACATTAATACCGTATTTTATTTTCTAGCCATTTTACTGCATTTTGTGTTTCCAGTAGTTTTTATGACTGCTTTGGGAGTCCCAGTTTAAATTGGCGTAATGTGTGTGGAACATACTGAACATATTTGTCAGGAATGTTGTGCTACAAATTGGCCAGTTAGAATGAAGTCAAGAAGTACTGCTGGCGGTGTTGTAGTGTGTTGAGTTCAGAACGGAGTGAGAGTAGAATTAATTATTTGACATTAGTGCATGATTAATAGTACATGCTTACATTTAATCAGTATCTGTACTTAGGGTGATTCTATTTACAAGTTGTGGTATTAATATAACTGAGCACTGTAGAATACTGGGTGTAATTAGTTCCTGTTTAGCAGTAAATCAAATGATGCTATACACATGGCCACCTGTGCACATTCTATTAGAAAACATTATAGCTGTGCTGCTGCTGTGTCTTTGGCCGCATTGGCTGGCCATGTGTATTAGCAATGATTCCTAAAATTTTGTAATAACGTTGCAGCATTTCAGCTGTTTAGGCCTAGTTATTTAGCATCAGTTTCTAAGCTTACCCTAATCTTAAAACCAACCCTTAGTGGCCTTTGGTGATGTGCACAGCTGGCTGTGTGTATAGACAATACGCTAGCATTTAGCGTTAGTAATACAGTGATATAATATTTTTGTCACATGTAGAAACACGCTGTGCGCATTGAGTTGTCGCTTGCCATGGCAATATTATTCAATATCATATCGGTTTGTATAGGAGTTGGTAAGCGATTGGTGTCTGTCAATGCACTTAGGCCCTTTCCTGCTAGGTCTTTAATGTTTTCGTTTTAGTGTTAAATCATATAAGCATCTCTGATATTGGTAATTGCTACATCTCACGCTGTAGTGGCACCAGTAAAATCAAATGCATTTATTTCTTGCTGTCAGCAGTGTCTCCATATTTATTACTGATATCTGTCAGTATTTATGATAACGTTAAGCTGTTAGTTCGCAAAGATTCATTCAGTGGCGTATTCGGGGAGGCCTTGCATCTTTAGCCTTTGAAAGAACTGCAAAACGAGAGCAAAATTAATTATAAAAGGTCTGCGTGTCCCCACTTTGCAACATTTCCAAATACACCACTGCACAAATTGGTGTTCTGTTTTTGCCATTGTACTTTTAGTGCTAGTAGTTAGCTGTCTTTTTATTGATTGCCATATTGAACTTATAATCAATATACACAGGGTTTCATTTTAAAAAACAGCCCCTTTGTCTTTCTTTCATAATTCGCTCAAATGATGATCAATTTACATGAAATTTTTACTAGTTGTAGCTGAAGAAATACCGGGTACTAATTCAAAATATCTCGACAAAATATGGCAGTTGATTAAATATTCTTCAACTGGTGCTGTCAGTTGCTACTCTGCTTTGATGATGAACTTGATCTGGTTCGCTGATGAAAAATGTTCTTCATACCAGCACTAAGCGACATGGGGACATGAAATCAGACGTATCGCGATCCACAAACTCAACCTTCTCGCAATCTCAGTGTGCTAGTGCACTGTCTTGCTCAAACATGTGAAAGTCCAACTATCCCCACAGACACGTAAATGTGATTGCTTTGCACGTTTTTTGTGGCTGCAACTGTAAAATTTCAAAAATTGTCATCAATGAACCAGATTAAGTTCACCATTGGAGCAGGATAGCAACTGACAGCACCAGTTAAGACAAGCAAGCTTGTATCCACGACACATCATGACGTCAGTGTTACATCGCGACTAGCAAAGAATATTTAATAAACTGTCATATTTTATTGAAATGTTTTGAATTAGTATTTTCTTCAGCTACAACTGGTGAAAATTTTATGAAAATTGGTCATTATTTGAGTGAATCATGAAGGAAAGAAATAGGGGTTGTTTTTTTATGAAACACCGTGTATAGTTGCTAATTTTTTCTTCATAGGTATTTTTGGTGTGAGCTGTGTGAATCAGAAAATTGTAAAACATGCGGTGCATTTATGGGGTTATTAACTCAGAAAATGGTACGACGCAAAAAACTTGCGAAAGCACTGTCTCCCTTTCTTTGCATTTCGTCTACCATATCGAATGAATCTGAGTTTACTTAAATACTGAGTGCAGTTAATGGCATTTTTGGTTTGGTGGAAACACTGTTTTAAGAAGAATTTTAAAATTGGTTATAAAAACAGTAAGGAAAAGTTGTATTCTAAATGCTGTTTAGTGTGCGAGATGAAACAAGACGAGCTGTTGCATGTTTTCTGATGTTTTAAGGCAAAGCCAGTGAAGTGATATCACCAAAAAATATCTGGAGTTTATGCGATTCTGCAGATTAACTGTTTCCGTAATTTTTGTTGTTATATTTTTTATAGTGACTATAATTTTTTATTATTATTCTCACTAATTATTATTTTGTAAATTATTGTCAACATTATTACATTTATTTGCTTTGTTCTTTTATACGGTAGATTTATATTGATTTTTCCCAAGATTTTGCGTAATCGAGTATCATGAATTACATTTCATTAGTGCAAGAACTTGCATTTGTAAGAATTTTTCAACAAGTGTTGAATTTGAGTCTGTTGTAAAAAATGGTTTACTGATATCTGCGTCGTGTCCATCGTAGAGTATTGCAAAAATTATGACTAGTGAACTACCCGTAGTGTTTTTTTGTTGCAAAAATGGTTATATAATAGTCAGCTCAGCAACAGGTGACTCGAGGCATTATCACTTATTCAAGACATTATCACTTGATCATTTGCAGAAATTATCTTCTTCCTCATGGACACACGGTGTGGCAAAATTCTTCTAACTGGGATGAACATTTATGAGTCTATTGTAATTTTGAGTGAGATACTTTAAATCTTAAGTGACCATTGTTCACTTGACTTCCATTTGATATTTGTCTCATATTAATGTCATATCAGAGAATATTAACTTTTCACACTAGTATCAGTAGAATGTAAGTATGGTGTGGTACCCTGGTAAGTAATAAAATTTCACTTAACAACATTTCGGGTAAGTTATCAGACAGTTGGCCGAGATCGTTGCAGTACTGTGACGTTCGACTGCCGTGTGTCCACTCACTCGACACTCACCGCATGCGAATGCTTTATTGCCACTGACTCAAAAACGCAGTAAGTTTGATTGAATTTGTTCCACTTGTTTGCAACGGTAGATTGTTACTGAACACTTAACTGAAGCTCAGACTTGGCAAAATTCTGCGGTGTGGAACAAAAATTCTTGATGCTCTGGCTGGAAAGTACCTAGCGTAGGTTGTTTAACTGCTGTCCTTGCGTTCGCTAAACCATGAACTCAGTCAGTCAGCAATGTCACTGTCTGTTGATAAAAGGGATTGTGGCTGATTTGGTGCAACTAATACATATTGATCGTAAATGTATTAGTGTCACCTCAAACGGCCAAAGGTCTAAATGGTCAAAATTGGAATGCTGTAACCACAAAAGGCTGAACTTCCAAAAGAGACGCCACAAATGATAGAAGAAAATGGAATACACATGCCTTATTGCAGCATATTTGACTTGATGAAAATTAAGAACTGTTTGAGCAGCTGAGCTGCAGTTTGAGGTCAGAAATCACGCGGAACTGCAAAAAAACTTCTACATCGGCTGTTAGTAGGTGTCTGCTTTGTGGACGTTCGGCTGTTTTGTGGCGCATGTCTTCGACTTTCAGCTTATTGAAGTTAAGCTGCTGCTTGTGTTCGCTTTGGTGACAGTGTATTTTTGTGCCGAATGTAGTAGACACACTCCGTGAATGACAAGCGTGATATTGATGGTGTGTGGTGTATGCAGCCTCGTACAAGCATGCAGATGGTAAGAAGATTGATGGTCGACGAGTACTGGTTGACGTGGAGAGGGGACGAACTGTCAAGGGTTGGCAGCCTCGAAGGCTTGGTCAGTTCATTACTAGTGCTTGTAATCTTTTGTGAGACAGACGATATAAAGACAGACAGATATAGCCATTGAGTTATTTTCTATATGCATAATCAAACATTTGTTGGCAGCCTCGGAGTCTAGGTCAGCTTATTACTAGAACTTTGTAATTGTTTCTTTAAAAGAACTATAGAACATCACCTGCCGCTGCCATATGGGGTCACACGTTGTTGTTCTGTGCCATCCCACACGCATTGTGACAAAACAGACTGGCAGGCAGGCAGAAGACCGACAAATACTGTGCATATAACCGATCAGACAGTTATGGCCTAAGCTAGAAAGTCCACTGGCTTTTCAGCATGTATACGTGTATTCAAGAAATTGCAATTTTCTTTGATGGAAAAAGTTAAAACAACTTGCGAATGTCGTGCACATAGTCTCTTTGCATCGTATAGCAAACTATGGTCTCTTGTCACAGTGGTTGTGTGGAGTTTTGGCTGTTGTCAAAGATGTGCATGCTGCGTGAATGCTGTGTAGGTGGTGGCCTTGGAAACACCAGGCGAGGTGGCACGGACGAAAACACAAAATATTCTGGACGCGATGACTTCACCAGCCGGGAAAGGTATGCTGTGTCATTATACCTCGGAAAAATTGACCTGCTATTCATTCTGCTGGCTTAGTGATTGATTGAAGGCCAAATGCAGATACCAAATTTCTTGAAATGATCACCTTTGTCCAAAGGGTCTATTTTAATTCTATAAATGGTCGTTTGATGTCTTTGTATGGTATTGGTTCATCTCATTTATAAGCCAGTGGTCATGGTTAACCATGGAGTTTTTTGATTTTGAAGACATGACAACCAAATGGACTGGGTTGGACTGCAAAATAGACAAGATGGGCTGGGCCAGGTCAGCATGGATGTGAATAATTGCAGTCTGTGCACAAGTTTGGAGCACTGCTGTTGTAGCACATTGTGCCGATCATGTTGTTTGCGAAGGAACGCTCCTGCGGACCGCAGTGACATGCTGCGTGACGACCGGTCGATGATGCGCGGTTCAAGTCCGGGTGGTGGCGCAGATCGCTACAGACGTCCTCGTGAGCGCAGCAGAAGTCGCGAGCGCCGTGGCCGACAGTCACGCAGTCGTGAACGTGACGCCCGCCGACGTGAGCGACGTCGGTCTGGCGAGCGTGAGATTAAGAAGGAACCGCTTGATGAAGCCGCTGCTGGTGCTGCAGGTCAGTAACACTGATGTTAAAATGATGATGATAGAATTTGTAGAGTGATATAACATCTAAAGACAGCGGTGCTGTTGTTAATATCACAGAATGAAGGTGCTTTGATGATTGAGCCAGCCTGATGACTGCTAGTCAAGCCAGCTTCACTCTATATGCAGCGTTCACATAATGTTTGTTTATTTGCCAGCTAAAAACACTGCATTTATTCCATTTTCAGGGTCGAGTATGTTTATTAACCAGCTATGTTGTAAACTGCATTAGAACTGTAGTGTTTATTGTGTGGTTGTCCTAATAGGCTGCATTATGGAGCTAGTTTGTTTGTTCGTGTGGAATGACCTTGAGCTCATAATTCAAAAACAAAAACGTTTACATCCAATGTTGCACTATCTGCAGAAAGTCCAACATTTGATGTGAACTTTCATCAGAGTGGGTTGGAGTGACTGTATGCTAATTCTCAGTTTAAAAGCTTAACAATCAATGTTTTATTATATTTCAGAACTGTGATAATGACAAATATTTTGTCTAGATGCGTACATGTTTATTTATGGCTGGCAGATCACTTCATTTGTCCACTGCACACTAGGTGCAATGCAGTGGGCAAGTATCCATCTATTTGGCCTGACTGGCCTGATGGCCGCATACACATCAGCACAATGCAGGCTGTCATCTTTGCTTGTCATCTGTCTGTTGTAGAAGATGGATTACTAAAGCCGAAGCGTGAGCGCCGCAGTCGTGAGCGATCACATCGGAGTCGGTCGCGTGATCGCAAGCGAAGTCGCCGGTCTCGCAGTCGTGAACGCCGCGGGGGCAGTAAGTCACGTGATCGACGTCGCGGCGGCGCTGCAACCAACGGCGAAGTGTCGGTGAAACAGGAAGTGGAGGACCCTGCGGGAGAGTATGAGGGCTCAGCTGGCGCTGAAAACAACTATTACAATGAACACGCCGGCATCGATCCCGCTAATTATTAATTTCCACATATGTGTTATCAAGTAACATTCAGAGACTGTCTGAGTAAATAATGGTATTTATCAAGCTGTACTGTTGGTCATTTATGTGAAATGCCTCAGTGCACAGGCTTTTAGCATCAAAGTGGAATTGTTTGCATTGTGATGGTATTAGAATTAAGGTTGCAAAATTGTATGATTACTCATTAATAAATTTTTAAATTTTTAGGATTAAAAGAATGGTAGTCATTAAATTGTTTGTTACTTGTATGAAATAGGTATAATGAGAAGCATTTGCATAATGTCAGCCGGAGAATGTGTACTTTTTAGTCTGTTCACAAGAGTGATAAAGCAAACAGTTGCCGATTGTGTCTCAATACATTTGTGACGCAGATTACTGAATAACTGATGAATGTGCTATGAAATGAAAACATGTATTTTGGATTGTGATGATATGACAAAAGTCTCGACCTCAATCGCTATAAGAATTGACAACTGATAGTTAATATCTGCAAAGTTAGTTATTTAAAGAACATCGATCATTACCAATCCTGATTACTTAGAATTGGTTCATATATGTTACATTGTGTGACTGATATGGAATTGTTTCTTGCTGTCTGTTGCTGTGTATCTGTTCTAATATATGGCTTCTTACTGATGCATTCACTTTTGTCATACTAAGTTTCAAAACAAAAACTACAAAACTTTGGGCATGAAATTGCTTTTTAAACCCATGACACTGTGGTTGGTGGTTACTTCGTTGACTCACGGTTAGTAAGTACACTACACAAACTGCACTATAACTACGAAAAAGTATGCTGTTTTATGTCAAAATGTACCAACTTTAGAAAACTGATACACTTCACTGAAAATTTGCAATACGGTGAACGTTACAATCGCACCACATCTTGAGCACTGGCTGGTGACAGTGTTATGATGAAGACCAACACCAGGACATTTCTCGAGACCAAGTCTTACTTTTTAGCAGTGTCTAATGGTTTAACATAGCGTTATCGTGACTAAACAAACTCCACGCTGAGGACTGCTATGAAAGGAAACAACAGACTCAAAAATGTGTAAATGAACATTATCAACTTGTTCATAGTGATGTCTCTGCATTTTCACAATAAAAAATAACAAAAACGTCAATGGTGTAACATGTTTACTACTAGTAGCAGTGGCCTACTGTTGCTGCTAATAAAATAAATGTACAAAACATCAATTTATTAACGGCAACATTGAAGAAACCGCACATCGAAAACAGCAAAAATCACAAGTTGATATTGTCTGCATCACACTGACTGTGTCAGTGTGCTGCTAATTAATATCGCCTTTTGTGATTTTTGCTGTTTTCGATGTGCGAGTTCGCAGATATCTTACACAAGCCGAGTTATAACCAATTTTGTTTCAAATTTCGTTACCATGGCAACGGGGGTCGGTCGAGGGAAAATGAGATTGGCAGTTCTTAATGGCCCATCCCCTAAACCCCCCCTATAGATGCAAAAATCCCGCAGATATCTCTTACACAAGCCGAGTTATAACTAATTTTGTCCCAAATTTCGTTGCCATGGCAGCCAGGGAGGGTCCGGGGTAAAATTGAATAACACCATTAGATTGGCCATCCCCGAAAACCATACCCTAGAACCAAAAGTTACGACTCTGTATTATACACAGCCAAAATTATGACCGTTTAAAGAATTTTCACGCGCAAAAGCAGAATGCTTCGCGCGTCTTTGCCATTGTCTGGGCGTCTGTCTGTCACACTCGTGAGCTGTATCAAAATGGTGCAAGCTAGGATCACGAAATCTTCACCATGGGCTGCCCCAATGTCTCTAGTTTATCGTGACAAAATTTCGTGCCAATGGGTGCAGGGGTTCCCCTCGAACGAGGGCGTTGAAGAGGGGTACCCCCTAAAAAAGACGTCATTTTGCTGTTATTGGCTCGAATAACGTGAAAACGGTTGCAGATAGATACATACATGCTGCTTATCATAACAAGCACTGGTGACAGGCTTTTTGGATTTATCAACATCGATGACCTTGAACGACCTTGAACCCCTCAAAAGAGGTTTTTAGTGAATTTTTCACATTTTTGGATGCAACGCACATTTCAACACTGAATTGCGACGAATTGGCTGGAGATAGACCAAGCCAACCTGCGTACGAAATTTTCAGCACTCAACGTAGATTTTAACAGTCCAAGTCCCGACGCCCTAGGTTCAAGGAGGCCGGCGCAGGCGGGCGTCAAAGACACCTACCCCCCCCCAAAAAAAGTGGATATTTTAGCGCAATTCTCTCGTGTAGCGTGAACACGGTTGCAAATAGGCACAGACATGCTGCTTATCATAACAAGCACTGGTGACAGGCTTTTGAGATTTATCAACATTGATGACCTTGAACCCTCCAAAAGGGGTTTTTAGTGAATTTTTTGCACAATTTTGCGCTGCGACACGCATTTGAAGAGTGAATTGCGCCAAAATGGCTGGAGATAGACCGACAACCTGCATATGAAATTTTCAGCATGGAATGTAGATTTTAGCAGTCCAAGTCCGGACCCTCTAGATTCAAGCAGGCTTGCGCACGTGGGTGTCAACGAGAGGTACCCCTGTAAAAAGTGGTTATTAATACTCTGTTGGCTTGTATAGCGTGTAAATGGTTGCAGATAGGCACAGCCATGCTGCTTATCATAACAAGCACTGATGAGGAGCTTTTTACGAATGTTAACATCGATAACCTTGAATGACCTTGAACCCTAAAAATATTGATTTGACGCGATTTTTTGACGATTTCTGGCTGCAACATAGTGAATTACGACGAAATGGATGAAGATAAACTAAGATTACCTGCGAACAGGAACTGCTATAGGCTTTCGCGCGTTTCGTGAGCTTTTCTCAAATTACTTGTCTAATTTTCCCCATAGGCGCCATTGTAATTTTTTTTATTTTTGCGAATAAATAGGTTAAATATTAAATTTTAATTTTCTAACCCCCAAAAGGCACTTCCTTGTGCAGAACCGCGTCGTTTGACGTATTAAGCGTAAAAATCCCTTAAGGGGTCTGACCTGTGGGTGCGTTGAAGAAAAAAAAGCATATATAAAGAAAAATTTTTGCATATATTTCACCCATTTGCCGAGAAGCCCCTCTTGGAGGAATTTGCATAAAATATTGCATGACGGGTACCCTCGCCGACGTAATCAGCCGTGCCAAATTTTATCTCAATCAGGTCAGGGGTTTTGATTCTGTGGGCGGTTGAATTTTTGGATTCCCCATAGGAATGAGAAGTCGCCGTTAACACAGGGCTTGAACTACCGTTCAGCCTGTGATAGTTTTGAGTCTACTGAATTTTTGTATCCCACTGCTTTTTTACGCCAATTTAAGAAAGTTTACGCAGTTTCATCTTTAGCGATGGTCCACTATTTAGGCCTACATGTTAGTGTAGGGCCTGTAGGCATACTTTTGGAACTCGCGAAAAACCAATGATATATGGCCACATGTTTTATTCGGCTGGAATAAAAAGGTTAAAATGCCCAACTCGGAGCTGTACAACGTCACCTGCCATATGGTATCACACAGTGTTACCTGGCACCCGACACTACAGGTGAATGCACCCCGCGTTAGCCCCAGCCAGACAGGATGGTATTCGATTTATCTATCCCTGAGGGATGGAAGGCTGAGTTGACCTGGAGAGGGTCGTCCATAAATGACGTCACGCACAGAGGGGTAGGAGGGTTCACGATATTGTGACGATGTGTAACGTCGGGGTGAGGGGGGGGTGAAAGGTGTCGTGACTTCACGCACGTCACATCTGGGAAAAGGCTAGCGCTAGTACACTGTACAGGACTCCATGTTACAGCACGCACGGCACAACGGAGAATGATGTATCATGCAGGCCTACCACAGACGGTGTTCCCACCCACGGCCCCCGGCACAGACGGCTGTGCTCCATCCCTGTAGCAAATGTGTCAGATCATACAAAAAAAATCGCGTTGTGTTTGAAACTCATAAATTTGTAGACTGCACTACAGACTGCAAGGGGAAGGGGGTTAGAAGTTTGTGACGTCACATTTGAGGGGGAGGTCCAGAACAGCGTGACGAAGGGGGAGGGGGTTATTTTTCCGTAAATTTGCGTGACGTCATTTATGGACGACCTCTGGGAGGTTGGTTGCTTATATTTGGAGACAGTTTACCAGTCCTGTATGCGGGCTGCCTGTATGTAGTCACCCATCCAAGTACTAACCCGACCCGGCATCGAAACCAACGCGTTAACCACAACACGAAGTCGTCACTTTGCACTGGCAGAATAATTCAAGTATAATGGCTAACAGAGAGATATAACTGATAATACGAACAATATAATCTAATGCTAGTGCTAAAATAATGAAACTGTCATATGATGGCACAGCAAGTTAGATAACTTATTGTAAACGGCGCTCTGATTATGATGAACAGTCTCGCACAGCAAAATGTTTAGGCCGTGGTTATGTACAAAAGATCAACGTTGTAAAAAATCATGTTTTTACTCGCTACCGCCTCTAAATGATTATAATTTTTTACGATTTATCATTTTAGCAGGATCGTAAATGGCTTGAAATATAAATTATAAAATAAGTATTGCCGTAATTATCGCAGAAACTTTTAGCGACTACATTGTGGATGTTAAACGTGTTGAATGTTCCGTTTTGCATACATGTAACACGTCTACATATGTTAAGGCGCTAACAAATATTGCAAAAATCCTTCTTTATATCATTTCTTCCAACTTGAAAAAGCGCCGAGAAAACGTGCGAAAAAAACGGGGCAATCAACGCGTGTTTGGCAGCGCCATCGCACGAGACGCCGAGACACCACCAGTGGCGTCTCTTGCGATGGTGCGATGGCGCTGCCAAATTCGAATTGATCGATAGCTGCACTATACGTAGCCGCGCCCTGTTTCTATCGTATGCGAGTTTTTTTTCACATGAAGGCAACCTCATAGTGTGGAGGATCAAACGCCGGGTGCTGCAGGCGCCGAATGCAAACCAGGTTTAGGGGTGACTGATTTTTCTTTTAATCAGTTTTTCACTTTTAAATGGAAGAGCAAGTCGATCCCCCTTCCCTAATAAAATACGACCATGAGAATGTGGTCAAATGTCAAAGAAATTGTGTCTGATGAGCGGCTCGTGTGAATTTACTCCCGGTGAACTTGGACTCGTTGTGGCTACGTCGGCTGATGACGTCACGGCGGCTGTAAACAAACATGGCTGACCTAGAGGCAACGGCGCGTGAAGCACTTCTGGATCCTGTTTTAACAGACATTGCACACAACAGACTGACGAACAAATAAAAGTGATTTTGCGATTTGCCCCATGCTATGCATGTATTACAATAAGCCTATTATTTTCATAGAGCAGTTTACTTCTAAAGTGACCTCCAGGGGCGTCTGTTCCCCTTCAGTCCTTGAGCAAGTTCCCCCGTGCCTCCTTACCATTTCCCTTTTCTCTTTTTAGTTTATTTTACAGGAGTCTTTCCTTTAAATCCAACCAGGAGGAATGAAGAGCACTGTAAGCTTTTCCAGTGGGGTGTCGATGATGCCGTTGATTTTGGGGCATTCTGGGCGTGACATAACGCTTTTTGACGCAAGCCAGGCGAATAAAGAAAAAAATTGATATATAGCTTCTAAACTATAAGTTTATCATTCAATTCCTCCGAATAGAAAAACCGACTACTTTTGAATAAATTTTTAAATGGTGCAGACGCCACCTCTCTGCCGCCCTGCTGAGCGTCATAAATATTGCCCTCCTGCCTGTTTTTATGTTTGATGTTGTTTTGCTGTTTTTTTGTTACATATAGGCCTAGGAAACCTAGGCTAAGCTTACCTGTTGACAAAAGCGCAGTTGAGCAATGATCTGAGCAAAGACGGGTCTGCTGACGGGACAGGGGTTCCAGCATGACGTCATAGTGATGTAGACGGGGCGAGGACACCCCTGGGGTGATTCCAGGCGTCCGCCGGTCGCTACTAGCTGCATGACTTGTTCGTTGCTGCGACCAGGGTACGGTGCGTAGCCGAGCGAAAAGATTTCCCACAGCAATACACCGAAAGACCTACAGATCATTCAACACGCACAAATGCATGGGTGTCAATCCACTGGAACAGGGAGACAATGGACATGTCCCTTAATGACGGTTCCTCAGCGCCCAAATTTTGAGAAATTGTGACTTGGAGTTATTGCCAGCTGTCCCATTTTTGGCTCCATCAGAAAAGTCGTTTTAAGGCCAGTAGTGTACTAAAATTGTTTGCGGCCAGCCCGGACCTTGCTGGGAAAGCTTAAAGCTATGCTCATACAAACCCCCTAGTCGGAAGCCTCATCCCCAGACCATACCCATTGCCGCTCTCGTCCCCCAAAGTTGGAGATAGATGCACGCAGCCTGCTGAACGCACAGTCACGTACCGTGCATATTTTGGCGCCGAACAGGCGTAAAGTAGTGAAACTAACAAAACTTTATACAAGTTTTTCCATTATTTTTCAAAAGATCTTATTAAGTTGTACCCCACTTCTTCGCAAGTCTGCAATGTCGTTAGCCGTAAGCTATTCGGGACTTTTTCGTAGAATTTTCTGACATTGGGCCTAAACTAAACAGCGGACGTAAGACGTTGCTGTTACCAGACGTCTGTCTTGGACGTGAAAACTCCGTCGAGAAACGCTTCAGGCGGCATCCACTTGACTGGAAGCATCGCCCGCCCGCCCTTGCGGTAGTAATCCGAACTGAACATCAACACAGTCAACGAATGAATCTAACGTATTCATTACGGCTGGTATCATAGGGGGCTTACGTAACGATTACAATTTTTACGCGCGAAAGCATCAGCGCGTCTTAGTCATCGCAATTCTGTCCGTCTGTCTGTCTGTCACACGGGTGGATCAGTCAAAAGCGGTGCAAGCTAGAATCACCAAATTTTCACAGTCGGCTGCCTGGAAGACACTAGTTTTAGGAACCGTAAAGCTTTTCCATAAATTTGAAGGGGTCACCCCGAACGAGGGCGCTAAATAAGGGGGGTGGGCAAAATTTGCGATTTTTGGCCAATAAGTCGCTGTATCTCAGTAACAGTGCGAGATACGGCTTAGGTTACTATTAATCACTAATAGGAAGTCGTACACTGGCTCTTGATTGGCGCCGAATTCAATAACCTTGAATGACCTTAAACACCAAAATAAGAGTTTTTTTGGATTTTTTTGGCATTTCGGACTGCGACACAAGGTGGCGCCACGGAACTATCGTTATGCGATCCAGATAGAGAATTTGGTATTTGTATATTAACTTAGCGTGAACATCCTAATTTTCAGTTAAACTACTGAACCGGAACTGCTATAGGCTTTCGCGCGTCTCGTTAGCATTAGCTCAAATTTCTTGTTTTAATACCGGTACTTCAGCTTTACAAAATTAACGATTAGTCGATGAACAACTTCGATTAAAACTAACAATAGGCCTACAAGAAAATGCGTGTTTTTGTTTAGCAACTTTAGGCCCCTATAATGTTATTCAGCAAACAGCTTCATCGCATGCACTGACACGAGTGTTTGCTTTATCCAGTCTTGCGTGTATTCTCACATGCAGCCTATAGTTTTCAGTGACGCAATTGCAATATAAAATTTAACGATTAAAATTTTATTTAGCATTACAAATTTCAGAAATTAATTTATCGTGTGACTAATCGTTAATTTTCCGCAGCGTTAATATTTTACGTGTTAAAGCAACGGCCTTGACTGGAAGCATCGCACGATAGATGGCTAATACCTTGTTCCTGTTTACACGATCGAGCAAACATCGAGCAGATATCGAGCAAACGTCCAGCAAACATCGAGCTCGCTCGTTCAGCTAACATAATAGCCAGCTCGTCGAGCCAGCTTGATCGTGTAAACGGGGTAGAAAACTACAGGCCTGCGCCAAAAGTAAGAAATGTGCACGGTGCATTGCCATTTCCGAATAAGCTACATAAAACTACACCGTGTCTCGAAAAAAAGTCTACACTTTTTCCTGAATAACTTCAAGAAATTTAAACTTACTTTTATAATTTTTGGCACACATTATCATTATGATACGCTTTACTAAAAACATCTAAAACTTTTTTCAAAATTTACTTCTAGCTACGTATAGCTAACGTAATCGTGATGTCATCGAAAATGCCATTTTTGCAGAAAGATGAGCCTCTGGTGAGCCTCTGCAATACGAAAGCAGGAAAACTGATGAAGGAAAATTGCAGTAAAAAAAACTTGAGAGATTGTTGGCATAAAAATAAATTACGTTTTGTCAATTTTTTAACTTAGTCCTGCTTTTCGCCATGTTCAGCGTGGCCATCGCGTGCACTACGGAATCGTCGTTGTGCAGAAGCCGTTATCAGCAAGCAGCGTCATTTCTGCAGCATCCGTTGGCGTCGCGGTAGTGTACATTTGTAATAAAGTTGTTGACTCAAAATTTGACTAATAGCAAGTTTTGTTACTGTTGCTGACGACTAAAACAGCTACAAGCTAAAAAGACTATTTTTTCTGCATTTCTGATTATTTTGGTGCGGAGTAAAGTAAGAATACGAAGAGTGTTTTATTTCACACGGTAAAGTGGCGTCTACACTGTGTTTCAAAAAAACGGGCACCCTTTTTATTTCTTTCATAATTCACTCAAATGATGATCAATTTACACGAAATTTTTACCAGATGTAGCTGAAAAAATCATCATCATCATCATCATCGACAAC
>Ga0209367_1004930_pt1 | contig 18508 bp, 7 predicted proteins | sample WorMetLIZISLAND2_FD_187412 | JGI IMG/M metagenome (GOLD analysis project Ga0209367, IMG submission 187412) | Marine gutless worms symbiont microbial communities from Max Planck institute for Marine Microbiology, Germany - Olavius geniculatus... ... | reverse complement strand
TCGACCATCGCACCAACGAGGCGCAGTTCATCCGCCTTCTTCGAAGAAGAAGCCGTTGACCGCTACCTTTATGCCTGGGTGAGGACTGGTGAAGGACTAGCGCCCTGCTGGTTTTCAAGCCAGAATTTCTATGTTCCCGGGGTTTGAAATGACTCGGACGTTAGAAAACGTTATTTTCTACTACTCAAAAGTTCAAAACTTCAGTACGTTTGTTTACTTTCCGAACCAGCTTACGTTTACAAAACCAAATATCACATTAAACATACGAGTACAGATCATCCACATCAAAAACAAAATAAATACTGCTGAATGTAATTACAAAGGAGCATATGCAAAATATGTAATAGAGCTTAAAAATTCTACTGCATGGCTAGAATCTCTCATTTGGACTTTTAGAGTTTTACACTTTGGGTGAAAAACAATTGCACTACGTCACTGCCGAAAAGTTTCAGCCTAAATAACGTGCCTATCTCGTAGAATTGAATAATATAATCTTTGTTCGTATGATCGTTCTATTCAAAGCCCATTTGTCATGCGGCCGTTCTAATAGGCCGCAATACGGGTCATGTCTGTCTGTCTCTCTATCCGTCTGTCCGGTGCGAACTCCGAACTAGAAATCAACAGATCACAGAAAAACCGAAAGTAGTTTGAACGTTCCCACGGCAACCGGCGAGCCTGCAGTCTGCAGTCTGTCTGAGGGAATAGGTGCAAGTTTCAGGCGGTGTTCAACAGGTGGCGCAGCAATCGTTTGCGTTGGTTGAACAGTACTCCGCTCTGCACCAGCTGTACTTGTTGCCATAGCGACAGCCTGTAAACAACGGTTACCAACGGCAACAGTCATTATAGGCTAATGACACATCCATCGTTCAGTTTGTTAGGCCTATAACTCTCTGCAGAATGCGCGATTGCGATTGGTCCAAATCACGTCACGTGATGTGTACTAATAATCTGAGCTATTCGCTGATAGGGCAGTGTTTTACGGCTTTACACAATAGTGCCCTCTGCAATGCCTGCGGCAATACTACTGGCGTCGTCGGTCATCATTGAAAATTATTTCTTCTCTCTGTCATTTTGTTTTTTTTCTGTGTCTATATACTAGACAGCTGCGCATTAAAAGAGCTACGGTCCCTGCCTTAAACATCTCCACCTGGGCAAACAAACGTGACTTGATCGCCGCAAAGCCCCGTCCTCGCCCTCCCTAGACCCCCTCCTGGCAGTAATAATAATAGATGCATGTAAATGACTAACTGACCGGGTGTAGACGTGCGGTGTCGAGCGCATGTGCGACAGCAGACGCGTTCGACAGAGTGATCATAGCATTGGCCGGCAAAGATCTGTGGACACCAGCTGGCGTTGTCATCGCACTGCGGACCCGGTGCTAACGGTGCAAACACGCACAAACAAGTTATGACCAATAACTTAAAACCAGTGTGCTATTCGAATCGAATTATTCGATTGATCGAATTATTATACAAATAGTGACTGGCGTCGAGGTCATTATTCAATTTTTTTCCAGAAGTTCATAAAATGTTGCTTTGAAGTCGAAGACCGAAGGCAATATTTTACAAACCAAGAAAAAATCAATGATGCCCGATGACGCCATACCTCAAAACCAAAACAAACAAACAAAAATAAACAAAAATCATTGAAACAAAACTCAATGTTACCCTCTCGATCAATATTACCCGCTCAATGTTGCCCGGTGGGCAACATTGAATGGCAATGTTGCCCACTGTTGCCGGCGCGGGCAACAGTGCGTATTTGTTAACTTCACGTGACGCGATTTGGCCCAATCGCGTGCAGGTATTTTCCGTTGAGGTATAAAAATTATTATTAGTGTCACTTCTATGGGCAAATTCGAATACAGTGTACAAATTCGCAGCAAATGTGCCATGAAATCAATGAAGCAATTGTTTCAGCAAAAAATAGCATCGCCTCAGTATATAAGAACCTAAAAGCCTGACAGCAAAGCTCCTAAACTGAAACACCAACAGCTGCCTTTCAACCTATGCAAAATTAGAAACATTTTAAAGTTTGGTAAATTACAAAAATAAGCAGTAAGTCTAGCGTCGCACTAGCCAAGTGTCACAGACTATGTGGGTTTGTAGTCTGGCCATGACTAGAAAATGAGCAACCTGCCTATGCTTCGGATGGCAAGGTAAGAAAAAGTTTAGGCGTCTAAAGTTTGTTCGTGCACTCAAATTTTCTTTACCACGAGTGGAACTGCAAACACTTAGGCGTAGGTCGTTTAACTGTACACCCCACAGTCAGACGAAGGGCGCAGCTCGACCTTCACGCTCTTAGCTCTGTCCCGAATTTCTACTTAAACATGAAATCAAATCAATCAAATCAATCAGTGAATCAAGCAATCAATCAAGGTGTGCATACTGGTGGTGGCCGGTTGATTGGGCTGCAGGTAAGGTGCACAGGTGCGACAGCAGAGGTCAGCGACTTCAGTCCTCAGACACTGCTGGCGTCCACGCACGTAACCACCACACCACGGCACCTTGTCTCCGTACTGACAGTTACCTGAACAACAAGCACCAGAGTAATCTCGTAAAAAGCGGAATCGCTTCCTTTTTAATTGCCACATAGGGCCTAACAGCAGCAATTTGCATTTGCAAGTTTTCAACTGCGGACCACCAAAAATCTCCCCTTCCTTTCGGTGGTTCCGGGTCAGGAACCCCATCTAACACGCGGTGTCATTAGACAGTGTACATGCCAAATGGCACATGAATTGTCGAACGGTTTAAAAAAAACAGGCTGCACCGTTGCGACAGACGGACGACAGACGACAGACAGACAATGCTACAATGTTATGTAAAATGTGTATAGCAATAAGCGAAATCGCTGCAAAACGCGATTTCACCCACCGATACCAAACACACGTGCAGGCTAGGCTAGTATGTGCAATAGACTAAATCACCCTGCAGAATGTTACACTAACTTAAAAATATTTTTATTGTAATCCTTATTCAATACCAGTATTTTTTTCAAAAATTTTACAGATTTTTTTTCACTAGACGTCAAAGCATATTATCACTCGAACGTTTCATGCAACATTCGCATTTTTTCTACATAAATATTTCAAACTATCGCCATTTTACTTTGTTCGCTCAAATTTTATTAAAAATAACTAACGCCATAAAAATAACAACATAAAAACTCTTTTTTATTTGATTTAATTTGAAAAACAAGCGTTTATTACGCGCGATAGCAGAATGCTTCGCGCATCTTAGCCAGGCTGGGCGTCCGTCTGTCCGTTTGTCCGTCCGTCACACTGCTGTATTGTGTCAAAACGGTGCAAGCTATATAAGATCACAAAATTTTCACCATGGGCTGCCGCGAGGTCGCTAGTTTATTGTGACAAAATTTCGTGCCCCTGGATGCCGGGGTTCCCTTCGAACGAAGGCGTCAAAGAGGGGTATCCCCCTAGACGCTATTTTGCCGTTATTGGCTTTTATAGTGTAAAAACGGTTGCAGACAGGCACGTGCTGCTTATCATAACAAGCAATAGCGACAAGCTTTTTATTGGTGTCAACGTCGATGATCTGGAATGATTTTGAACCACCCCCCCGAAAAAAATGGTTTTATAGTGATTTTTCACAATTTCTGGATGCAGCGAACATTTCGACACTGAATTGCGACAAAATGGCTAGAGATAGACCAAGATAACCTGCGTATGAAATTTTTAGCACTAAACCGAGATTTCAGCAGTTCAAGTTCCGACCCCTAGGTTTAAGGAGGCCGGCGCAGGCAGGCGTGAAAGACAGCTACCCCTTAAAAGTGGTTACTTTACCGCTATTGGCTCGTGTAGCGTGAAAACAGTTGCAGATAGGTAGACATGCTGCTTATTATAACAAGCACTAGTGACAAACTTTTTATTGGTGTCAACGTCGATGACCTTGAATGACCTTGAACCCTCAAAATAAAGGTTTTTAGTGAATTTTTGCGATTTCCGGCTGCGACACACATTTAAGAGTGAATTGCGCCGAAATAGTTGGAGATGGACCTGGACAACCTGCGTATGACATTTTTAGCATCGAGCGTACATTTTTAAGAATCTAAGTTTCGATGTCTTAAACTCAAGGAGTCTTCCGTACGTAGGTTTCAGATTTAAGTACTCTTTCAAGATGCATTAATATCTTATTGCTGTGGGCTTCCACTGATTGCCAAAGTGGCAGGACCGCTGCTATCGCGCGTCACGTGAGCTTTGCTCAAATTACTTGTTACAACTGAGATAGTATATAGGCCTACTGTACCTGTGTCTGATATTCGAAGCCTTCGGCAGGTGGCACAGCACGTGTTTGCAATGTCGGCGGCATAACACTCATCACCATTAATACCGCCACACCAGGATGCTTGGTCCGAACACGCTGGGCTTGGGGTCGCTATACACCAAATACACCCAAACACTATATTGTAATCGTCGGAATAATGACTACTAATTTGGAACCAAACTAGACAGACACCGTTTGATAGCTACACACAAAAAGATGCGACTTATTTTTCATACGTGGTCTTGTTAAAATCGTTGGAATAGCCTAAGAACGTGATTCATTCATTCATTCGTAACAGAAGTTAGAGCAACTTGAGCAAGCACAAAGAATCTATCGCATCGTATCACACTATCACACGGAGAGGTGGTAAGGCTGTGATTGATTAAAGCGCGGTTTCCATTCAATGCAACACGCAAGAAAGTACGTATATAACAAACGCAGCTGGCCCAACGGCCAAAAATGCAAGATAGAAACAATCGTTGCGTCATCTACGTCAGTTGCATAACGTCCGTTGCATCGCGTTCGTTGCGTTGGATGACAGCGCCGTTTTAATTTAGAGAAAACTGACTTGGGTTGTTGGTGCCGGGTCCGTTACTGCTGACATACGGTGCACAAGTCTGGCAGCACTGTGTAGCAATGTCGTCTCTACGACACTCGCTCTCTTCGCGCACGTAACCACCGCACCAGCTTGCTCTGTCTCCGTACTCGCAACCTACAGCCCATACACACATTGATAGCAATAGAGATAAGTTTTTTAGTATGCGCAACAAACGTGCAGTAAATACCACACAATGATATAGTGATGGAGGGCAGGTCTGACCGGCATCATAGTGTGGTTGTTACCGGTACTTACACTTCACAAAAAAGACTGCAAAAGTAATAATCAACACTCCTTCCCTTAAGGGTTCTGGACTGCAAAAATGCTCTAAAATATGTCTGCGGCCGGTGCTTTGTCCCAGACCTCGCTGGAGAAGTTTGCAACATTCCCTAACGCCCCTAGACAAATTAAAAGGGGCCTATTGTAAGGGAAGGAAAGGAAAAAAAATGAGAAGTGTTTCGGTATTCCAGCAAACAAAAACTTAGTCTATCACTACACCACTTGATATTTGGGAGGGGAGGTTATCAAAAAAAGCCGGGGTGTTTGTGAAGTTGGTGGTAGTAACCCCGACTAGTGCACAAGGTGTGTGAAACTCGTAGGTTTACCCACCGGTCGGGCCAGTGCGAAGTCGGCGACAAGTTTCACAGCACGCGTCATCATTCCTGTAGCAATCGGACGCCTTGTTACCCCCGCACCAGGACGCCCGGTCACCAAACTCGCAGCGTCCGTCCGAGTCGGCGTTTAGACGCAGCTTGTCGCACGTGTCACAGCAGCGCGAGCGGTACGATTCATCATAGCAGTCGGAGCGCCGTCCACGAGCGCACTCCACAGGGTCACGATCTCCGAACTCACAGCCTGTGAATTAGTTATACAAAATACATCAATGTGCTTCTCTGTGATAATAACATCAACGACGAACGTAATTTGCTAAAAGGCGGAATTGCTCTCCTTGTTTGTATTAGCCATGTGGCAGCATAGAACTGACGGTTTGGCTGCATTTTGCAACTGCATGTTTGGTTGGGGGTTCGACCACAAATTTCCTCTGCCTCTGGATGGACAGAGACCCCATCTGACACAATGTGTCCAGTGTTTAAATTGCAAAAAAATAGCTGGGGGTTGAACTTTTCGACGGTCGGAGTCCGACCAAAATTATGATGTGAATTGTATGTATATAGTATATAGCTGACCCCCTGTACATAATTTGACAGTGTGTTAGGGTTTAACCCCCCAACCGAGACTCCCAACCCTCGGCAATTCAAACACTGAATGTGTCATTAGACCACACCGATGTACGTACCCGCCAAATATAACATTAAAGTCCGTCGAACGGTTAAAGTAGGTAAGCGATTGTGACAGACGACAGACAGACAGACCACGTTACGGAGAAATGTGTCGCAATAGGCGAAATCGCATTCAGCGGCGCCGCTTACATGATAGGCCTAATAATAATGATGATGAATCATGAAGGTAAAAATAAAATCCGGTACTTGCTATAACGCTTCTTACACGAGACAGACTTGTGATTAAAAGCGCTTTACAATTTCGGAAATAGCAGCTGGTTGGCATGAACTAATGATACTATGCAGCATACATTTCTGGTGCCAGAAAACAATTAAGCTCGCGGTGAATCCAGCAGACATAGATCGCTCCAAATCAGCCACAACTAAACATAATGCAACTCGGCACAAGCCGCCATCGATGCCTCCCATATTAACAACAACATTATCAAGATTTTAAATAATTCAACTCTGGAAAAATAAACAAATGTTAAAACGCCTTAAATAAAAAAAAACAATTAAAAACACTTTTGAACGTCTGTTACGACCAATAACAACGGCCGCTGAGACAGCAACGCATGCACTGCCTATACTGAGGTGATTGATTACCTGCGAGATCAGTTCGTCGCACGCGTGGGCAGGTTTCACAGCAGTCTTCGGCAATGTCTGACTGGTAACACTTGTGCACGGCGCTTGAACCGATCTCCGAGCACGTCCATTGCCTCTCCTGACTAGTACCGAACAGTCCGCGGAAGTCACCGTACACACAGGATTCTGTGAAAAAATACAGTCAAACACAGAGACGGATTTAGACATGTTTAGCATGTTCGACTAAACTGAGACAACTTTCCATCAGCAAGGCCGTTAAAAACTTCACACGGATTAAAAGATATGACAAGGCTGACGGAGGACACGTCGAGTACTCGCAGTAATTGGCGTATATACTACTAGGTTTTTTCTAATGAAAATGTTTTGTTCTGCAGTGCACAAAATGGTGCGCCATCTTTTTGACAATTTTGCATGAGTATGAATAGGTAATGAATGTATCACATTTTGTTTTAAAATTTTTAGCGATTACTAAGAAGATAACAAAAATAGGGGATACTTATTTGACGCACACTGTGAATATAATCCACTCTCCACAGTTCTCAAGATACTTCGACTATGGAGGAAAGGTCTGCTTCATTTTAAGCAAAATTTCGCAGTAAACGCTGGTGCTACGAATAAGCTTACATATACTTATTCATTTGTAGTGTGGTGTTAGGGGCCTATATATTCATATAGTCCTATCACACAGGTTAGGCGGTAGAACGTTGCCTACCTTTGGAGGACGGAGCGTTGTGGTCGCGTACACATTGTCCACGAATGCACCATTTCTTATCGGCGCACGTCGTTTTGTCAAATGCTCGTTGCTCTGGCGACGCGAAGCACAGTTTTAGCTCCGGGATCCAGCATTCCATGCGTCTGCAGATGTGTGAGTCACGTGACCCTCCCTGCAACCAATCAGTGTCAACGAATCATTCACTGAATGACAACTTTATTATGCAGCCGTCCCAGTAGACCGCATTACAGGTCTTGCCCGTCCGTCCCGTCTGCCTGTCCCTCCATCCGTCCGTCATATCTCCAAAACGAAAATAAAGTCGTAAAAACAAAAAAATTGGTGCAAACTTCCCCAGATGCAGCAGTAACTTTTGTGTAAATTTTAAGAACAACCGATCAAAGGTCATACGGACCGCCGTACATTATGTCGGCACTGGGCCTACATAGTTTTCTAGTAGTTTTATAGCAGATGCTGATAACAGAACTAGGTAGAAATTAAAAATTTTTAACATCATTATTAGCACGATCGTACCGAGCATCGGTTTAAGTCTAAAACCATGTCAGAAAAAACACAAATCTCTACATTTACGTGTGAAAATGAAACTAAAATGAAACTAACAGTTTTTGACAGTATGCGCCTAAAATATCGCTGACTACGAGCATGAGATATTGCTAATAAGTAACACTTCTACCATTACTGCTACAGTCTACTACCCGGTAAGTGTAAGCCCCTATCCTAGGCCTACCACTGATAAAGCATTCTACTAATGATAATATTAATGTCGATATTGTAGTCTACTGACAGCGCAGTAGTACGAGTCGGGTCCATAGAGTTGCTGACATTGTTCGTCGGGCGTGAACTGAAGACCGGGTGACATTGAACTATCAGTGACTGTGGGCAGGTCTGACTTCAACCACATGCAGTTCCTGTCTTCACTGTACAGCACCATACACCAACAACATATTAATATGCATTGACAGCATCGGTGTAATCTATCATAAACAGAACTTCTTACGACAGTCAAATCAGTGGTAAACGCCGGAAAACAGGAAATGTTGAAGATTTCATCACGCCTACGCGCCAGAGGTGTCACGAGATTGTTGGTGATCACATATATTCGTATGTTACAATTTTACGGCACAAAAACTTTGAAATAGGCCTAGGTCAATATCTGACACAGTCATGACAAAAGATAAGTAAGGGATTATATTTTATTGAACCAGTGTTTGTAAAGCCATTTTTTTCTAAGCAAACAGCACCTTGTGCAGGAAAAACGTTTTTAATAGTGGTGCATGACAAATGACATCACTGACAGAAACTGCGTACAATATGCGTAATTAACGCGCGCTTTAAGATCAAGACGCTAGCTACCGCGCACTCTCAAAACTAAGCTCCCAATCGGTTTCAATGCCTCGGTACTTGCGATGTGAATCTATAGGTTCGAACGCAACTTACGAGTTAAGTCTGTTGATGTAGCGACGGAATGCTCTGGCAGAACAGCGAGAGAAGCGGAACGGATTGTTGAAGTTGGAGTCGGTGAGTGTTTGCGGTGCGGTCGCCATCACGAACTGGCGATCGCTCGAACACTCGTTGTTCTGACCGTCGTGATACGCGCCGACACTGCACACCAGCATGCAAGACTTAGGCGCACAATACAAAGCGACAGATCTAAACTGAACTGCAATGAAACGAAACGAAATCAAAAGAAATGAAATAAAGTAAACTAAAATGAAATGAAAGCCGCAGCGCAATGGGTTTCATTTCATTTTAGTTCAATTATTTTGTCGCTTTGGACACATCTTTAAGCTTGGATAGACTAGAACACGTGACCGAAGTAATTCGGTACACCGCAAAATCGCTGATCGGGTGCGGCCCCCTAGTAAATCATAAGTATAGGCAACTGCGTGCGCTTTTGTTGGGTGTTCAATCCCAAATCTCCCTTTCCTCTGAGCGAGCCAAGAACCCCCGTCTAGCACAATGTGTCACTGGATCAGGCCTTGAGTGTACCCGCCAAATAACATGTAAATCTGTCTAACGGTTTAAGTAGAGTGTATGACCATGACAGACGACAGATTGACAGACAGACAACGCCACGGCAAAATGGCTAGCTATAGGGGAATTGTTTGCGTCAGAGCGATTCTGCCTAATTAAAATACCTATGTCCAAGTTCGTGTGCTCCTGTAGCGATGCTTCCGTACTGTCCAAACTCGCGATTCACGGACGTACGCTGATTACCGTTGCAAACCGCTCCTATCCACGCTAGACCTGATATCGTTGACGGACCCCTACCATCGCTGCGAAACCGACCATTGTATAAATAGTTCCTGTAACAACACCAGCATTGCACCCAAAAATAAAATACGTAGAACAGGATAAAATACAGAGCGGTTTCCGAGTGGTGGTGATATAAATGACAGGAGCCCCATCTCAGAACTACGAAGCGTCACCTGTCATATGGGATCACACAGTGTTACCTGCCACCCGACACAGGTAAACCCGCCCTGCCTTAACCCCAGCCAGATAGGCTAGTACTCGATTTACCTACCCCGAGGGATGGAAGGCTGAGTTGACCTAGGCGGCTGGTTACATACCGAGATGGCTTACCTGCCCGCAGAAAATCACCCATCGCAGTACTAACCCGGCCCGGCGTAGAGTAACTTTGTTGATCGGATGAAACGCGTTACCGCTACGCCAAACCACTAACCCGGGCCTAAATCTACACCAACGATTCGACATGATGACGCGCTACAAGTGCCGTTTGTTTACTTAAGCTTACTTAAAGAGATAACGGTTTTTTTCTACATTTTGTTTTTCGTTGTCTTTCACGGTTCAGCCATTAAATGAATAAACGAGTTAAATGAAAAAGCTCACTGAAATTTTATGGGTCCAACAAGAAAAACTGTATCAGATTCGTCATTAGTTGTGCTGGCACCTAGCTAATAGTAGTAAAACTTTAAAAAGTGCGTCGATTGTCGACATAGTGCCGAGTGCCGACGTATTATGTGGCTGACTTCTTCACTTTTGACTCTTTGAGCTAAAACAGTTACACCGTTTACTGACAAATTTTCGCATTAGGCCTAATTTTACTTTTTCTGTGCCCTTTTGCTTTTCGAATTAGGAGCCCATGCGGAACAGCGGGGCGGACAGAGGGGCAGACGGACGGGATAGACCCGTAATGCGGCCTATTAGGACGCCCGCATAATAAATCGAGACGAACAAACAATCTCCTTTATTATGGTCCAAACGAAAACTTATCCGGCCTATTCGGATGTCAGGTAAACGTATTTTTGACTCACCCGGTAAAGAGTGCCACGTGATCGACAGAATCAAACAAGTCGGCATGATCATCGACATATTTTCCGAGCACATCGAGTGCTTTGTAGGCGTCCGTGTAAGACTCGCCCGACCACGTGATCTTCACGTCAGAACGCTCCGTCCACACCGAGTCCGCTGCGCGCTGCATGCAATAATGCACGTCATCGCAGGTCAATCAGCCGCTAGAAATATCATCGAAAGTCAGATTTATGCCCTCAGAAATAAGAATTACTAATTTAAAAAAAGACGAAGAAAAGTGTCTTTTTTGAAGAAAGATGACACCGGGCGTTTTCTTCCGAAATGCGATAAACTGCTGCGGATAGGCGGCAGGTCACCGTCTTGCACTAAAAGACGACATTATTTTAAAAATAGACACGCTGTAGAGAAGGAGACTAAAAATACTATGGGTTAAATGTCTCCCTTCATTTTTCTACGTGATAAATGTGAATAAACTGAATTCGACGTACCATTGCTATGAGAAATCCGACGAAGCGAACGCTGATCGAGAAGTCAGACTCCTGTATGCTCGAGTAGCGCAGATTGATCTGTAATCACACAAAAAACGCCGGTCTTGATATAATTATGTACAACATATGCCTTAAACTGCACCACAGTGTCATAATATCTAATTAAAATCTTTTTCAGTCGAAACTTCGGAACTTCCGACTGCAAAAACCTACAGGTCAACCACATTAAATTAAACGTACGGACAACAAACCAGGTACTCGCTATACAGCGCTGCTAGGTCTACATGTATATGAGCTGTCCCAGTGGTCTAGTGGTCAGCGTGTTGACAGAGCCGAGTTTCTTGAATTTTTATTGCTTTTCTGCTCTCGTTTCTTCATTAGTCCGACCGGAACGGTGTGTGTTACGTCTTAACCAAAGGTCGTTGTGCGACTCCCACAGCACAGTGCCAAAGTAGTAATGATGGTTGAGGACCTTACCATGTTATCGTCACGGCCACGCATAATAGACTTGCTTTCTACTGGCAGATGGTCAGCGCTCAGCATAGCCAAAGTGTGCTATTAATCATTGTGCTTGGATGATTGGTCAACTAGCTCATTGTTTCAGAGCGTCACGTGACATGCACGTGACTAATCGCTCTCTGGGTACCCTCAAGCAAGTAGTTTGACACACGGGCTGACAGAAAGAGACGCAAAATGTAAAGGTTATTTTCAGTCCGCAGACAGACAGACAGACAAACGGACAGACATAATCCGTCCATGCAATAAATAGCACGGCGCTGGTAATAATAGCAATTCTTACGCCGTTGACGACGTGGCTGTAGTAATAGCGAATGTTTCTGATGGCGTCCTGGCGCCTTTGACCGTGTGAACTTGCAGTGCTCGTCTGGTACCATCTGTATAATAACAATAATACATAACACTAATAACTTGACTCATAATATAGCGCCATGCACATATAGGCCCTAGTTGATGGCAAATGCGTCGTAACCGTTTCGGATTTCGTATATCAAATGTCCTACAATAATGTTATTATTATTGCACAAACCGAGAAACTTATTTTGCAAATAAACTACAACAATTTATGTCAACACAGTGTCGGCATATTATGCGGCCGTCTGCCTAACTATACACTGAAATGTGCAACTCTAATCATAACCCTGACCTTCTGGCTTTTAATCATATGATATTAAAAATGCCTGGGCTGGAAAATGGTATTACACATAGGTAAGCTGGCAGTATAATCAGTCATATAAACTGAAAAAAATTTAAAGGGAACTAAAACGGGAGAATTTGAAATAAAAAGTAATGTTATGCAAAACATTAAAAATCCAAAAATAGACACTTATAGAAAAGATAAAGGCCTGAAATCAAAAAAAAACAAAAAAAAGAAATAACGAAACTGAAACTGGCGCACCGCGATTAGGCCTACCAGTATTCATTACGAGTTCACGAAAATCGAGAGCCAACAGGTAAACCTAGTGGAAGTAGTGGAGATAGCGCATAAAGGTGTCGACGCCCAGAAAACTGGTTGTACCTGCAGTAGACGGCGAGGTCAACAACGACGAAGTAATCAATGACGTAGTGTTGTTTTCTTCCAGGCCGAATGTTATTTTCGCCCCTCTCTCCAACGATTTCACTGTCTTCCGAACCACGCCATTCGCTGAATTTACCGGTAGGCAACTCGCCGGGCAGATCTGACAACAAAAAATCACCGGTGTAACTTGCAGCAGCCTGTCATTAATTCAGTTTATTTGTAATGCATTATTCGATTGTGACGCTAGTTTTTCGCCAAGTACGTAAACCTAATTAATTCATCAAATAAACTTTTATTAGTTATTTTTTGGTGTTACAGCAACCGCAGTCGCCGTCGCCTAAACGATTTTCGTTTGTCGATAGTTGTCGCTACGGCAAAGAAATTTTCTTGCGACGTTGTTCTTTTCTGACGCATATCGCTGCTTTGATCGACAGAAAAAGCAACGAAATGAACGGTCGGTCGGCAAATCAGAGAAGGGAATGACACGCGATGAATAAAAATCAATTTTTTACATCGAGTGGCGTTTAGCCTGTCTTACCGGATTCATCCATATCGCCAGCTTCTTCCTGTGTGACTGGTTTGACGAGGTGGACAAGGTCGTCGATGTAGACCTTGGTGACGTTAGATGTCTGGGGTAGTGGCCTACCACCAGGCTGGTCTTGGTCCTTGCTATAGTCTGACGCTTTCATAGCTTCCTGCGTCATGAGCGAATACCGCTGGCCGCCCGCATTGAAGCTTCCCATCTGCACGCCAAATATAAAATTCATAAAAAATATATAAATAATTTGATTTTGTTATGCCGTACGTCGTCTGATAGGCAGCATTACGGTTTAATTACGTCCATTACGTCCGTTTTTTTGTGTACTGGCTCATAACTTAAACCATACTTAGCTTGCACTGTTACAGTTCTCACAGTTTTTAGCTGTAGTCGTGCGTCACAAAGCACCGACGCTGCAGCCTAAACAATTTAAGCGTGGTTTAAATTACGATACCGCACTGTCTGAAGTGGTATAGACGCGGACTGCGTCCTCGCTTACGTCCTTTCGCAGTGCGGTATCTAGTAATGGATAGAAGGCGTGGAAAACCAAAGTTGGCACGAAAGTTTTCCAGGACAGGATTAAACGGTATGTCGATTTTCACAAACGGTCAAACGAAAAAGGTCAAACTTCAAGGTCACGAACTTCAAAAACACAAATGACGCACACCTTGCGTATAATCCACGCAAATGTGATTTAATCACTGCTCGCTGCTGGTGTGCTGTGCGTAAAGACTATATTGGCCACGGGTGAATAAACGTTCTCAACTGGAAGGGTTTGAACTCTTTACTGGCCTCAAAACCTAGGATAAGCGGTATTCAGATTACGGACGTACATGTACATGTATAGGCATAGGCTTATCCGTGCGTAGTACATGTACGTCCTTAACGTAAGTCTTTCTTTAGTGCGTCGTATATATGAGACAGACTTACATAGGCGGTGACAGTGCTTCCGTTGTGACGACGTTTACTGACGACAATGCTATCTTGAGTCGACCGGTTCACGTACGCATACAACTCCTCCTGCTCCTGCATATACATGTACGCACAGTCAACGTAATCTGCGTGGAATGAACAGACAGAATAATAGTCATGAAATATAGGAATTTAATGAAATGACAATGCTGGTTAAAAAGTTTCTGGGATGGCATCGCAATATTGTAAATCTTACTGCTCGTATACTCATATTCATTTCGCTGCAAATATACTATAACTATTTCTAATTTTCATCTTGCGAAATATAAAAATGTTGCTGTTTTCTAACTAAGGCTCTGCAAAGCAAAACCACAAAAGATGATTTATTAAAATTTTGCATGTAGACCTAACCGCGTCGAAAATACTTGCAAAAAAATGTCTCCGCTCTAAAATATTTTGCAAACATTTCACTACGTCTATACCAGTTGAAAGATTAAGTTATGTTTTACCTGTCGTTGTTCGTTTGATCCTAACATTATTTTGCTAAAACACAAAACATTTGATGTTACATTTTATACAGGCCTAATCGATGGAAGTAGACCCTGCATTGCAGTCAATCAAACAGGTGAATAGTGTTATAGCAATTACCTGTGCGGAGTCGAGGGTCCATTGAACGAGCTTGCCGTCCTGCGCCGTGTAGTAAGTCGTCAGGTGAGGTAGAATGTCATCATGTCGCTCCAGCTGCAGACTGACGGTCGCCTCACCCAGCACGAAACTCATCGACAGGTGAGGAGCAGCGCCGCCTGTCCATGACGGGCGACTAGCGTCGTCGTCGCTGACGTCATGATCAGTGACGTCATCAGTCAGGTCATCTATGGTGTCATCCCTGATGTCATCGCTGGTGTCATCAACTGTGTCATCACTGCTGTCATCACTGCTGTCATCACTGGAGTCATCCCTGGTGTTGTCCCTGCTGTGACTCTTGGTGTTGTCTTTGGTGTTGTCCCTGGAGACATCGCTTGTGTCATCACTGCTGTGATCCTTGCTGTGATCTCTGGTGCGATCCCTTGTGGAGTCCCTGGAGTCATCACTGGTATTATCACTGGTGTCATCAGTGACGTCGTCCCTGGTATTATCAATTGTGTCATCGCTGGTATCATCCTTGCTGTGATCCCTGCTGTGTTCCCTGGTATCATCCCAGGTTGTGTCATCCCAGGTACCGTCACTGACGTTATCGCTGACGTCATTGACGCTATCGCTAAAGTCACCAGTGACGTTATTTTCAACCACTTCTGGCCCTACATTCGTGTCACACAACAGCCATTGCATCAGGGGCGCATGCAATTACACATTCTGAAAGATTGGGAAACCGCATTTCCCCTTTCAATCACAACCTTTTTTTATTTCCCGTCTCCTTTCTTCTCCATTTTTCTTCTTTTTCCTTCCGGTTTTTTCCTTTTCTCACTACAACCCCAGCGAACGCCGCGGATAGTTAGTAGCACTCATAAAACCAAAAATAACCGTTGCAACGGCAAAACCAACTTAAATTTTATAACATGACAATCAGTAGATCTAGGCCTACCCTATATGCCTGAACAACGCAACAAGCATACTGCAAATTTGACTTACAAAAATTTGCTGTTATTTTCAGTCTTATGAAATTTGCTGAAAGGAAAACAAATTACTGAGAACAAATAATTGCTTTATTCGTTGGTTAAACTTGCAATCGAAAGGACTGAAATTGAAAAAAAACAAAAGCGGGTTTTATATCCTATCATTACCTGCGATGCTGCGTGCATTCGACGTTGCCGCGAAACTTGCCAGCAGCGCTAGAATAAGAACGCCTGTTCTCATCTTCGTTCTCTCCCGTGAAGAAACTAAATTCAGCGTAGAAAGTCGGCTGAGACTAATATGTGATAGTCTATGTAAGCCTGTGTACGTTTTCTTCTATCAGCAGAACGGTTGCAGAAATAATTTGTATCCAAGGACGTCACGCAGATTAACGAACGGCAATTTTTCGACCAAAAATATAGCCCCTTAACTGGTTGACTAAATATCTTATCCTATTACCGTACTAGATCCTGAGTTGTCAGTCGAGTGAGTTGCATGGCCGCTGGAGGCTGTTTATATACAGTCTTTGATGAGTTATGAATAGCGTGACGAAGCGCCTGCAGTGACGTGGCCACCGGAATCATCATTCAGTCAATCCTAGCTCTGTCTGCCTGTCTGTCTAAGGGCAGGTAGGCCTAATGCTGCAACAGGTGGAGCAGTGGCGTGCTTAGGCTGAGCATGTAATAACTCTACGCACCACTGCACACGAATGTTACTCTAGAGTTGCAAAGTTATATCTCGTTTACACGATCGAGCAAACATCGAGCAAACGTCGAGCAAACGTATTTAAAATACACGTGCTAATTGCTCGACATCTGCTCAATGTTTGTCAGCATTCATCCAGCTAGCTCGACTAGCTATGGTAATTAGCATGCTAATTAAGAAGGCGGGCGGGTTGCAATTTCACGGCCTATATAACACGTGATCAGCTGTGGGCTAAGCCTAGGCTTTCGTTTGAGCCAGGGGCGGGGTTTCATCAGACCTGCTTGATGTTTGCTCGATGTTTGCTTGATGTCTGCTCAACGTTTGCTTGATGTTTGCTCGATCGTGTAAACTCGGTATTATTGTGACGAATTGCCAGATGTCTCCGGGCCCGTGAAAAAACAACAGTTTAAACATCTCAATGCGCAACTTTTCACTGTGATGTCGCTAATAATAAACAGTTTCTTATCGTTATGGCGCTTATATTATAATAACTTAAAACTTCGTAACCAACGTTGTTGTTCCGTTGGAGTATTACCAAATATACTACATAAAAGCCATAATTGTTATTTCAAAATGTAACTACAGTGGTCCGTTTTTGAGATAATGTCTAAGATTAATTCACAGCACTGCAGTCTACTCTCCCATCCGAAAAAAATCAAATGTGTACCATACAAAAAAAAAAATTTAAAACGCTTTTAAAAGTTTGTGGTAACGTTAGTAGTTTCAGTCTTTTAGTTTCGCACACCGGATACGCCACTGATAGCATGACGTCACGGCTACTGTAAGTCAGTTGGCTCACGACTGGCTGTCTTGTCATCTGTCACAGTGCGCACCACGCATGAGTAGCGATGCGTAATACAGTGATGTGCAGACTTGTCCAGATTCGTAAAAAAATATTAATTTTTTACTAAGTTTTTTTAATAGTGTACTTCTCCGTGCTCAAGTACAGGTCAATCCCAAAAAAATTAAATGTTTCTATTCTGTGGTGTATTCTGTGGCGATAAAGTTAACTGCAATTTTTTTACATCGTTAATTGTTTTCTTAAGTCAAGGTCATCGAAGTTGGCATATCGCTGAAAAGGTCGTCAGCAGTGCTTGTTATGACGAGTGGCAGTCTGTGCCTATCTACAACCGTTCTCGCGCTAGACGAATTAATTGCACTAAAATAACGATTTCGTTGCGGTAAGCCTGTTTGACGCCATAGTTCAAGAGGAATCTTTTAATCTAGCGTCACAAAATCAGGTTGCAAGAAACTAGAAACTGTATGCTATCATAAGATAAACAAGAAGGCTAGCTGTCGCTAAGATAGCCGACCGTAGTGGTTGTCAGTGACCTTCAAGTTATTCCAAGGTCGATGATTTTTATCTCATCTGAAACGGCGTATGCCACTTTCTGTTAGTGATTAATAGTAACCTTGGCCTTGTCTCTCACCGTTTCCGAAATACGGCCACTTATAGCTTAAAATCTTTCATTAAAAACTGCTGCCAATTCGCTGCAAATAGAGACGTGGTTGCTATTGACAGCCTATAGAAAATCACCAGCGCCCTATTTGATAGTATTATCGCCGATCCTCTACGATTTCCTGTTTAGCCACAAAACCACATACCGTAGTGCGTTATGACTCTTCAAAGTTATCCAAGGTCAATGATGAACATGTCTTTTGAAAGCCAATATGCGACTTTTTATTAGTGATAAATAGCAATCTACACGGTGCTTCATAAAAGGACCCCTTTTTGTTTATTTCATAATTTACTCAAATTATGAGCAATTTACATGAAATTTTTATCAGTCGTAGCCGAATAAATACTAATTCGAAATATTAAAACACTTGATGTCTCCAAAGCGTTTGATAGAATGAATCATTTTGCCTTATATCTTAAACTCATGAATAGAAATATACCTAAAAGTTTTCTCGATGTGTTAACTTGTTGGTATGCTAAATGTTTTGCAT
>Ga0209367_1004929_pt1 | contig 18509 bp, 10 predicted proteins | sample WorMetLIZISLAND2_FD_187412 | JGI IMG/M metagenome (GOLD analysis project Ga0209367, IMG submission 187412) | Marine gutless worms symbiont microbial communities from Max Planck institute for Marine Microbiology, Germany - Olavius geniculatus... ... | reverse complement strand
ATATATATATATACTCTGTCCTTTTTTCTAAATTCCTGCGTGTCTTTTTTTCTCATTTTAACCTACCGTACTTATGTAACGATCGAGCTTATGGTACGGTTGTTATCTGTCTGTCTGTCTGTCTGTCCGTCCGTCGTTCGTAACGGATGTATTGTGGCTAAGCGTTAGGTCGTAGGAAAAAACTTTTTACGCGAATAATTAGCCATGTGGTTTAAACATAAGCACGCAATATTTTAGCGATTTGGTTTACAGAATTCACCGAATTCACCGAAGCCACCAGCATGAGTCAGCACAGAAGTACTCAAAGTAGGCCTAGCAGTTCAGAAAAGATCGCAATCCCGAGAATATAAGTTTTGTTGCGAACGAAACCAGCAGGAGTAGTCATTTGTTGTTTATTCATTCAATTGTGTTAGTGCCGTTTGTTGAGCAATTTGTCCGTCGGTCTATAGGTTTTTTTCCAGAATAGGAAGTGAGCCCGGCTGGCGGTTCGGGTATATTCGGTTTATAACGCCCGCCACAATAACTGAATTAAACGTGCCGCTGGAGTGCTGTAGGTATAGGCGTCCTTCCTGTTCGGCAGCTGATGGTTTTTGTGGCCGCAGATTAACAGCAGACAACGGGAGTGCATTCTCACGTATCCATGACAACGCAGGCTGGCGTGTGATGGACTCGGAAAAGGGCACCTGCTTGCTGGAGAAATTAACACTGGTTAGTGGTTACAGACATTATACACTGTATAGCCTGAGCTGAACGGTATATTGGCTGTACATAGCAACCGACAGATGCCAGTTGCAAGCACGTGAAATTTCTCTAGATAATTTTAGGTGTTGGTTGATTCGACAGTGTTCTTGGTCGTTCATGCTGCTCATGTTCCACTTTTTGTGCGTCATTCGGTATACTGCTACATCTGAACATTTTCGATGCGTGAAAATCATGTTAAAACACGGCGTAAAGCTACTTTAAATGTGCGAACATAAACAATTCGATCACATACTGCTGCATGTTGCATGTAGGAAGATTTTTTTCTCGGCCACGGTGTTTGCTCCAACGGAGAATTAATTTTTGATCTGACGCCATAGTCGTGTCTTGAGTAGCACTGCATAAATGTAGAGAAACTCCGACCAAGTTGATGTAGAGTGTACTGAATAGCGTCTGTTAAGGCTCACACGTTTTAAAACGACGTTTAGGCCCTACACCGTACGAGCTCAATCGTCAGTTGTCAAAGTCTGCAGACTAAGCTGAATCTACATCACGTATTTTCCAGAATATCGCAGAATTATTACGCAAGCTTACCCGCAGACTATCTATAGGTTCCCCCTATTCAGTTTCTCTCAGTCGTCTAGCTCCGAAATTTAGCGTCCGCCACTTGATATAAAAGAACGAACCGGCTGAAATAGCGCTTGAGTGTTCCGCGAACGGAGAGACCCGATATCAGGCATCGACTAAGACTAAAAGCAATTTCTTTCACGTTCTTCGTCGACTCCAACAGTATTTTTTTGTCTCGTATTGTGTTAATAATTGTCTGCTGTCTACTTTGACGAATAAAGATTCATATAATAAGCAATGACGCAAATCCAGGCGAAAATATGCAAGGCGTGGCAAATAAAGAAGTCGAGTCGCGACACTTGATAGATTCAGGGGGTTATTCACTTGGTGGTGTTTTTTATTCACTGCATTATAGGGTATATATTTTGCACTACAGTTAACCAGAAAATACAATGTAGTTGCAATGGCGGCTTATTTTATCTCGCGTTTGCATTGTTTAGCATTTAGTAGTTCGTCTGAGGCAACTTGCTCCATGCTGATCACTCCATTACCAACGTTCCAATAGATACAGCAAAAGAATTCGCAGTGTACGAGAATTCTGCATTAATAGAAACTAATAGTTAAGCCCACCGAAAACTGTCCGATTGCTCGATCTATGTAAGGCGCGTATGCCTCACGTTTCCTGCACCACTCTGCACATACATCAACAATACAATACATCAAGTTATGTATAATAACTTGATGAAATATTGTTTTAGAGTCAGAAAGATCAAAATGACTTAACTGCCCCTTTAAACCTGCGCCTGCGCGGTAGGCCTAATCATCCAAAACTCACACGAACAGAAACAAGGCCTACTGATTACTATAATGCATAGACCTACAAAAAATCAGCTAAGTCCGTCCGTTTAATTAGTGATCTGAACTTAGCTACTGAACTCCAATCATCTAAAGTCAGCAGCTCATGAAAAGCCAGTCGAGTGTCTTTGAATTACCTGGTCGATTACCAGTCCGTATTATTGAACGGGGCGATGATGGCCAGTGGCACTAAGCTTCAATTTATAGCCTACGTCATAGCTCAGTGGCTTTATCATCCCATCGGTCAGAGAGTCAGTCTTGCATTAGACTGTCAGAATGGATACTCCAGGCTACATCTAGTATCAGCAATGTTATTTCAGTGTAAAAATTCTTATAGTTCGTATCATGCTTAGAATATTTTAACTACAAATCATACGGTGTTCGTGTTTAGTTCGCAAGTTACCTGCATTTTTTACTCAGCTCTGTAAATAGCAGTAAATAGTTCAATTTTCATGTAAATCTCGTTCTTGACTTTTTGTTTTCGTTCGATTTCTGGTCAAATAATTAAAGAACTATATTTTACACTTACAGCAGGCCTACTACTAGGCCACTACTTACTACTAGATTACTACTATTACTACTATTTCTATTTCTATAACGCCGTACGGTTGAGAAATCACAAGCGCAGTGGCGGCGCCAGCTTTTTATGAGTGTGGAGGCCAAGGGAGTGCCAAGACACGTGTAAGGGGGGCACACTTTTTTCATTTCGTACTTCAACTCCCCTCCCTCTTATCCTCGTTATATTCAAGCTATCATCTAATACGTACTTCTCGGGTGACCACTTTCCAAAGCACATAAAATTTCGACTTTTCCAGTAGGGCAGGCAAAGATTCAACGATACACCAGGGAGACTGGGAGGTAGACCCCCAGCTAGACCAAGCAATTGATTTCAACCAAGGGTGGCGCCACCAATTGAAAAGTGGAGGTACATACAATATGCGAGCGAAGCGAACAGAAAAAAAATTGGTACCACCAATTTTGCCTAATGGGGTAATGCCTAATGGGGTCTGACATTTCCCCGACTTTAACCTGACCACGCTGGAATTCCCTGACTTTTTCAGACTTTTTCACTAAATTTAGGAAATCCACCAGCCAAACTGCCAGCATCACCAAAATGGGATCTATAGGCAAAAATATTCTGTAGAAACATTATGTTTCAGATGCAAAACTTAGATCATTTAATGTTTAATGCGGTTTAAGCAAAGATCATAACTTTCATAAAATAAGCTCAGCTTTTATAGCAAGTAGGCCTATATATACACAAAGAACAATAATTGTGATTCTTGTATGTGTTTTCAATTTCATCCAAAATAGTATCCGTCCAATCTATTTCCTGTTTTTGATTGGCAGTGCAATCACATTCGACAATCTACCGTTCTGTCATGAAGTTGTACAGATAAGTTTAAATTCGGCACGTGGTGAACAACTATTGCACAAACTTAAGGCCTGCAGAACTGGTGGCTTACAATTACTACTTGTTTGACTGAGGCAAAAAAACTGGTAGCAGATAAAGACTGTTGTAGTGTTGTAACATCTTCTAGGCCTACTGCCATCCAGAGCCTGAAAGTTCGTAAATTATTGTTTATTCTACTGTGTGGCATATAAAATAACTTCAGTTTGTAATCAGCAATATTAATTTATTTACTGCAGTTTAGTTATCCATAGACTGCATTTTGCTTTATGTCTGTGAAACTCAAATGGGGGCCAAAGGGGGGGCAAGCCTCAAATGGGGGAACATGGCCCCCATAGACCCCCTTGGCGCCGCCACTGCACAAGCGTTCATAGAAAACGCTTGAAAATAAACGTTGCATTGCTTCACGCTTATCAGCAAACATGCACACTTTGAAGCAATAGGCCTATCGAATACAGTTTATATATTACACCTAATGGTAATTGCTGAATTTGTAGTAATATGCATATTAAACATTACAGATGAAACTATTGATTGTATTGAAGGTTATTTGTGATCTTTACAATAGACTACATTTTTCGTCAAACTCATTTTCCATACCTGCCACTAATTAAAGTAAACCAATAATTTACTCAAATGATTGTGTTTCGCTGTAAAAAAATTTCTCTCAGTGAAGGAAATGAAGACATCAGCAACAACGGACAAATTCTGTGATCAGAAATTATGTGGTCGTGCAACACACTAATAGTATCACAGAACAGAAATTGAATTCCAACATTATTGACAGTCTAAAGTTCTATCTAAAATGTGATCACCCGATGCTAAAAAGCAATAGCAAACACCCCTACTGCAATATGACCTAACAACAACTCATAAGCAATACTGTTATCAAAAAGTACAGTTGAACTGCATTGCACAGATAAGAGTTTTTCTTATCAATTGATCAAGCAACAGTTGCATGATAAGATGATACTAATGTGTAACATAACAAAGCACAAAACGGTCTACATGACATTTTCGAACTCGTATCTCTGCTACAGAGTGACCACTCTCCAGACACTGTGAATTTCCAGACAATTCCCCGACAATTCACGACACTTCTGACCATTTTAACTGTTTTTAACTGATACTCAATCAAGGTAACCTAACCCTAGTACTAATTAAAATATAACATGCAAATAAATGTTAGAAAATAAAATGCAAGTAAGCAAAATTTGGCAATAAACAGCATAAAATAATTGGCATAAAGTATAAATGATACCAAAAAGCTGGTTGATGCAATTTTTAAGTAAGTTTTGGGGCAATTTAACCTGACAAGATTTTTTCCCTGACATTTCCCTGTTTTCTAGACAAGTGGTATCCAGCAGCTAGACAATGGTCCCGTTAAGTTCGCCATAAAAACACAGTTGCCGATTACTGGTGTGAAATTTTTCACAGATCAAATACACACATCTGAGCTAAATAGTGGTCCCAGTAATGGAAATATATTTAGCAGTTACTTATCGGGAATTTTTTTACAAGCAGAGATCAAAACAACAATATCAATACACTGAAAGCAATACTAGACTAACAACTCAACTAATCAATGCATACATGTAGTACATATAGTAAATTAGTATAAACTATAACAATGGAATAATTGCATAATGTTTACTAAACAACAGCACTTTATACTATGGTTGCTTTATTAACCAATGAAACCACTTCTACTTCAAAAAACTTATTATTAGTGATAATACTATACATAATGTTAATCATCATTTCAAAGGCTGCTATAGAACAATCACCAAAGAAATGTGGCAAAAGGAAGAATCGTTCTTGGCTGTATTTGCCAGGTGACAGCATAAGACTGGCGTCTTGGCTGCAATTAGCAATTGCATGTTTTGGCTGGGAGTTCAACCCCAAATCTGCAGTGCTTGAACTCCTTCTGGAGTCAGGGCGAGGACCCCATACCTTGTCCTCCAGTAGACACTCACTCACCCTCCAGAACCCCAATCTGACACAATGTGTCACTGATGCCCAAAAGTGTACCCGCCAAATGGCTTCTGAACCCATCAAATGGTTCAAGTACCAAGCACAAACGTGACAAACAGATCGACCATGCTACGAAGAAATGTGAAGGAATACATTACATCGTTTGTACTTCAAGATTGATATCACCTAACAATAATTAATACCAATTATTATAATACTACAGTGTCACTTAAGTTTACACATAGCTGAGACATAGAGACCAACAGCATAATAAAGAACAAAACCAGAATTATCACCGGTAGCACACTTAACTTCATTTTGTTGCTTAAAAACATAAAGATAAAGATAATCACTTGACGTCTGTTAGATAATAACATGGTAGTATGTCTTGGTACTATAACATCGTTTACCGCATCAACAAAATTACTCTACATCAAGTTCGGGTAGTACTGAGATGGGCGACTATTTGTGGATGGATATACCATCAAACCACCCAGGCCAACTCATCCTGACCATCTCTTTAAAGATAGGCAAAAATGAGTATTGGTGACGCTTATGGCCACTGTAAGTAAGAAACAATTAACACCCACCATCACAGTCAATAAAACATGTCTTCACGTTTAAAGTCTTTATAACTGCATATTCAATACAAGATTAATAATGTCTGGCATCATGCGACAATAGTAACACGTTTAAAGTACACACAAATATCAACTTTGACTCCAAATTCATTAATGGCCCAGATTTCCCAAAAACTACACAATAAACACTTACAACTTATTTTAGCTTGGGTTTTAAATATAAAAAAACCCAGCACCATCAAAGATGCAAAACTACTGATGTTTCTTTAGCAGTAAAAATCAAAACCAACTATAAAATAAACCTGACTGAAGAGAAATCACAGATCGAATGTATAGTGTATACTGAATGAATGGACAGCACAAGCTAAAACCCTATTGGCTGGAGTCTGAACTGGCAAAAGTACTAGCCATTGGTATTATATTACTTTTGCTATGGCGGCATTGAGTTGTGGTAGTGCGTTGGTCTCAATCGGTCCAGCTGGTACCTAGATGGGTAACTGTCTGTTCCACAGTCAGGCAAACATGGCATATAACTGGCCACCCACTACCCCGGTCAACTCAACCTAGCCACCACTCAGAGGGTAGACACAATATAAGTATCAGTGAAAGTGGGGGCATAAACAAACACAATGCACTAGTCCCATATTTGTGTCTTGCAGAAGTTTAAAAATTGGCTAAGGAAATAAAGATAGCAAATTTTCTTTCACCGGCTTTACAAGCACAGAACTTGGTGACTAAACTTTTATTGTTTTTCGTCCATTCATGTTTCTATGTATGACATTATTGAATTTAATGGCTTCATTTACAATAAAAAAATTAGAAATAAGTACTACATGGTATTTCACTGTAACAGCAGTTTAATTCAATGCATTGCCAGAAAATTTACAACAGAGAGTCAGAAGACAAGAGACAAAAATGTGCTAGCAATTGATAACATTGGGTGAGGTCAAGTTTTGCTAAGACTTTAGTCTACGACTAAATCAAAACCAACTATAAAATAAACCTGACTGAAGAGAAATCACAGATCGAATGTATAGTGTATACTGAATGAATGGACAGCACAAGCTAAAACCCTATTGGCTGGAGTCTACTTTTTTTGTCTACATTCAAGTCTACATTTTTGCCTATCTTTAAAGAGATGGTCAGGATGAGTTGGCCTGGGTGGTTTGATGGTATATCCATCCACAAATAGTCAATGACTAAAGTCTTGACTTGACTTTGGTCTAAGTCAAGACCAAACTTAAGTCAAGACCGAACTTGGCCTGACTTTGGTCTAAGCCCAAAGTCCAGTCGAAAGTCAAGACCAAAATCAAAATTAAATCAACTGGCAATTTTTAATGTCAAAACAATACAATTAGAGTGTAGCTTGATCAAACGAACGTCCCAGTTCATTATTTGAGCAGAATATTCACTTTTTGACCAGTAAATTAACATGCGGCGTCTGGTAACTAATAGGCATTTTGTTACTTACTATCTATCCGACATTAACTACGCAGACGACACTAGCGTAAGTAATGACGTCATCGGTGGCACAAATATTGCACAAAATTCCTTTTATATCCATAAAATGGCCATATAAGAAAACAAAGTAATATTGCAGACATCACCTGATCAATATAGGTCTGGAAAACACTCCTATAATGTTGATTTAACTAATCGTATTATTGCAGTAATTCGACAGTTGCGTAAAAAAATGGACGATTGCAAACGAAAGTCAAGTCTAAAGTCGAGTCAAAAGTCAAGATTAAAGTCAAGCCCAGCTCATAGATAAGCTCAAAGTCAAGACTTTAGTCTAAAACTTTAGTCTTAGACTAAAGTCTTAGTGAAACTTAACCTCACCCATTGTGTTTGTGTATAGCTGATAAGGTTTTATGCCACCACTGCTAAGGCCTGATGTACAAATGATGTCAAAGTACACACAAAAGAATTCCAACAGCACCAATATTTGCACACAAAGAGTTTGCATGAACGTTTCACAATATCAAAAATATTAATAAAATTATACTGCAGAGATTGCTGTGCCTTCAGAACAAAGAGCAAAACAATCCAGATCAAGATTTAGGTCTAACCGTCAAACCAACACTGTGGCACACAGCTTGCAGTTCGTTCCAGATCACAAGACTCAGCACGGTGTGAGGACCAAGACGAAACAACGATGCTCCGCAGCCCTTGTAAAAACCCAAGAGGCCCTCGGTGGAGAAAATGCGGACAAAACAATCAGTAACACCACGGTAGAGCAGGCCTCGTCCTGCCTTGTCGGTACCTTGGTTGTACAGCCGCGTTGAAACCACGTCAAATGGTGTCATCATCAGCACCACACCCACTCCACTCAATGTGCTTGCAGCTAAAGCGTTTAGCCAACTGGTTGGCGGAAACAGCTAAAAACACACAACAAGATAAGACGCCAACTCACCTGGGCTGTATGAATATTCACAGATCTGCAACATGTAATAACAGCAATACCAGTAATAGTCATAACAAAGCTTATGGTGATGGCGCTGTCATAGTGCCATTGTCAGAGTTCACCCAATTCATCTACCAGCGACGATATACTGTCATAATTGCAATATCAACCGCCACCAAATACAAAACAGACAATGCTTTCATTACCTAGGTGCGGCAAAAAAATTATTGGTTGTTTTGGTGAAAAATTAGATATGGTAAATTTTGTTACATATTAACACACTTAGAAACATACACAGGTAGGTACTCATACAGACAGTCTCATTTCAGTTTTAACTCAGTTCCAAGTAGTATTTTTAGTTGTCATTCACAAAATCATTTTCACGCTAGTTCTCTTGCACAAATGCTAAGCTAACACTTACTTTTGTTCTCATTCATGGAAATAAATAGAGCTGATAATGAAAAAGTAATTTTTGATAGTTAACTTTCCAAAAATCAATGAGTAATTCACATTAATTTTAACCAAAGTCAAAAAAAGTTAGGAACACGATTTTTTTGGCTTAGTAAGGTAATCAGTTACCTAGGAAACAACTGTCACAAATGCCATAACTTAGTAAGACACAATCACTAACTGTTTTTCAACCATACTTGCAGGCAAATCGAAATGCTCACATTCTTCAACATTTTCGGTGATTGTCAACATAGCAATTTAAAAGTCCCCACTTTACAATGTTTTCTCAATGATGTGACAGTGACTAAACAAAAAATTAACCATAGTATTTTTTAATCTGTTAACTTTTAACGATTAATATTAATCATATAATTAATTGTAAATTTCTGCAGCAATCTGTCAGACTGCTACTTCTACTACTAATACTAACTAATATTACTGCTACAATGTGACAGTATACCTGCAACATGACGATGTGTTCTTTAGTCCACGCAAAAAGTGTAAGCTGTGTTGCTGAACCAACAGCCACACGAATCATGGCTCCATTGACCCCTCGCCACAGACCGCGAATGCCATGACTTGTGAAGATTGTCCTAAGAGCACCGGCCATACCACCAGTATGTTCATGCTGGTGACCCACCGCAATCTCCACATTGGCACGTGCCTGCAGATGTGTTTTCACCTATGACAATCATTCACAGCAACACATTACCAGCAAGCACATGTAGCTACATATTGAATACAGTCTAGACCTACTGTAATCCCAAGTAAACTCAGCCTGGCCATCCATCTATGAATAGGTGCAATAAATACTGGCAAAAGATGGCGGCATGAATAGGGATATCACACGATAGACTAGCATGTATCCATGATCACTGGTCTGGCAATGCAAACTTGTGTCCGGCTAAACTAACGACTACCGTACTACAAACTACGTATACTGTTGTTTCCAAGATATAGTTAGATATTGGCCATAAATCATAAATTTTTCATACGTACGGATATGTTCACTGTTCAGCCATTTCAAGTTCATCACATTATATGAGTGTAACCACAGTGCAAAGAGATTAGAAACTGGCAGTATAATCATATGCAACCTACTAGCATGGCACAAATACACAACGACTCTGGAGCTAGACTGTTGTACAAGCAGAAAGCAACAACTGGCATAAACATGTAATCTTTCCTAATGGTACTACTAACCAATAGCCAAATCAAGTCAGATATTCTTTTAATAAAACACGTCACAGACCTCAATTGTACAACAGAAAAATGCAGTGGCTACGGTACCATCAAGATGTTACTCTAGCATGGCCTGCTCCGGTGCCATCAAAATGGGTCTGCAGAAGATGGCGCTATAGGCCTAGTAGTCTTGATAGTCCCATGGTGCTGTCCAAAGTCAATGCCATCCAGGCAATTTACAACTTGAGTCTGCTAGCCTAACCTATTTATGAATGATGCTAATAGTTATTGACAGTTGTTCGTATGGTCTTATTCTGCCTACTGTTGCACAGATTTGAGTGAAAGGTCTTTTGAATCTGCTGAGCTGAGCTGACCTTTAAGTGGCTGACCTAGCCTACCTATAAAACTTGTCCACAATGAAGCTGATCCATGGCATACCAAGCCATAAATGCCTCGATCACAGTAGGCCTATGGCTGACTGATGAACTGCGACCGTCTGCTATAATATGCCTATTTTTCAGTGTAACTGCTCCACAACTACAGATCATATACTTATCTCTCTAGTGGACATAGCAGTAGCTCGTATTACTTAGGCTACTTTAAAAATTTTGGACTGGCTGATTGATTGAACGATTGATATACAGAGGAAGAGGCCTATGGTGACAGTATTATGGTGCAATAAGGTGCTTTATAATCTCCACAGCTCTCAAATCAGCCTACTGGGTCATTATCATCCTGATCCTGATCAAGAGTAGCGGCACTGGAGTAGACGACGCTCGAGTAATGTCTTGACAGTACTCAAGCGCCATCTGCTCTGGTGCCGTCTTGACGGTACTGTAGCCACTGCAATATAAAAACACAGTATAGTGCAGTGTTGCGAGAGCTAACCATATATAGAGGACTTCCAACAGCAGCTCCAAGAGCACCAGAGAAGGCGCCGGCTGCTACAGACCGTACAACTGATATGTGACCATTTCTGTCCTTCGTGAGGCCCATGTCCTGGACGCGTTGATAGAAGCCGAGTCGAACTCCGTTCATGACGAACTGATACCAGACTGCCGGCACTAGTCCCTTCTGCAGGGCCAGAAGCCCGTCCACGCGTCCTATTGTAAAAAACGCATGGACCACGTTGCGATAGTGTATGACATGTTGACCCCGGGCAACCAGCTCGCCTTGCAGCTGCATCCGAGTCTTGGCCACCTCCATTGGATTCGTGAACAAGCACGCGCCGCTAGCCGCCAGCCCACCGATTGTAAACTCAACCGCCATCGGCAGCTGTCAAGCCAGACTCGTATTAGTGACGAACACAGTGTATCATTTTCACACTGTTACAAAGAACAGCCTTGTCCACAATTTCTACGCGTTCAAAGTGAAACAAATCATGTCCTCCCGCATGTCACGATTGACCCCTCAGCTGACCTACATCACTGTTTACTGTTTTTGTTTACATTTTACCATAGATCTTAATTCCATAGATAGTAGCACTTAAAGACTCCGTTGAAGTAAGTAAATAAGTAACCGACACGCGGCGTCAGCTATTGCGTGTACCTGATATTCGGGCATATTTTAGCCGACCGTACTGACGGTCGCACTTATGGCACGATGTGTCTATCCGTCGTCGTCTGTCATGCATGTATTGTGACTAAACTGGTGGGAAAATGTGTGATTTTCAACCGATAACTGGCCGTATCTCAAAAACGGTGAGAAACGGTTGTGGCGATGACTGGACCTAACGTTTGGCCTATGACCAAAAATGTCACCACCAGATGCAATTTTGAGCTAAAAATGAGTTTGTGCACTAGGACTGTTACCGGCCTGATGAGCTTTGGCTGGGTCATATGCAGCAATCACCCAAACCTCCTACCTGGATTAACACATGGAGCGTGAAGTCGTACCAGCTTTAGAAGTCTAGCTATAGGCCTGGTAACAGTAGGCCCTAACAGTAAATTACTGTCCTAATAAACTACAAGATATTGCTGATAAAATATGCAGCCTTTCTAACAATTTCAAAATATTCCTATCGCAGCTGTTGAGGCATAGACACTGACATTTAACTTAATGCCATAGTTTGTGGCTTTTGTGCTATACTTAGGAGAGTAACATTATCACATGGGTATTTAAAGACAGTTTACAAAAATCCACTCATTGGCTACTACTGCTAAGGGCATCAAAAGATTTTATGCTGGGGCTTTAGGAGGCCTTGTGACTTTCACACGTTACACAGCATTTTACTGTTCCTTGCTGCAAGTAAACAAAATCTAGAATACACGCTATATTGCACTGCACTGGGCATCACAGCAACAATATAACTCTGTGTATACCGGTATTGCATAAGCAGCAAAGCATATATACACAGTGTTTCACAAAAAAATGGCACCCTTTTTCTTTCTTTCATAATTCCCTCAAATGACGATTGATTTACACAAAATTTTTACCAGATGTAGATGAAAAAATACTGATTCAAAATATTTTGACAAAATATGGCTGTTAGCTGAATATTCTTTGCTACTCATGATGAAATGCTGACGTCACAATGTGCCGTGATTACAAACAAGTACAAACATGGGCCTGTCACAACCAGTGCTGACAGTTGCTGAATAGCTTCCCTACTTCGATGGTGAACTTTATCTGGTTCACTGATGACAAACTGATAAGGTTTTACCATTGCAGCCACAAAAACGCCCAAAACGATCAGTTTCACACACTCGTGGGGATAGCTTGACTTTTACACTTTCCAGCAAGACAGAACACTAGCACATACAGCTTGCAAGATGGTGAAGTTTTTGGATTGCGAGATGCCTGATTTTATGCCCCCAAGTTGCTTAGTGCTGATACGATAAACATTTTTTATCAGCGAACCATATAAAGTTCACCATCAAAGAGAGGTAGCAACTGACAGCACCATTTGAGACAAGCAAGCTTGTACTCACGACACAATATGATGTCAGCATTACATCATGACTAGCAAAGAATATTTAACCAACAGGCACATTATGTTGAAATATTTTGAATTAGTATTTGTTAAGCTACAGCTGGTAAAAATTTCATGTAAACTGATCACTATTCGACTGAGATATAAAAGAAATTAAAGCGGTGCTTTTTTTCGAAACATCGTGTATACTCACACACTACCAGGTATGCTAGGCCTACGTCACTATGCATACACATCACACATGTACATGATACACACCTACAACTGATCAGCTAGCCTACGAAAATCACTCAAAGCCACTTAAACCAGAAAACTAGAAAACTACACCGACCCAGTGCTGATATACTGTGTGGCTGTCCGGCTAACCTCTGACCTTTACACACGAAAGCTGGAAAACCAGTTACTCCTGCCACAAGCACTACACCAAATATGGTTTTCTGCACCTTTTAGTTTCCAAATTAGAAGACCATATAGGCTAAGGGAAAGAGACCAAAAGACGAAGAAGCAAGACAAGACTCATATAGGGCGGCCTATTAGCACAACCACACAATGATCAACATCAGCTGCCAATAAAGTAAAAAAATGTCTTGAGCACGAATTATTGGTCTACAGACTGCACAGACTGCATACTGTACTGTCACTCAATGTGTACTGTACAAGTGGCTTGGTAAAATCACTGGGCATAAGCTCATGAGATCATTAACTATACTGCATGCCAAAACAGCCAATCAAACTATTACTATTCTAAGTTACATAACTAACTAACAATGGTCACACATAACTGTGCACGGGAGTATTGGCCATTCAGCTGGCTGTTATGTACCCTAGAGCGTGGTGTTCATCTAGCACAATGTACGCAATGCAACAACTGCAACAGATGAATGCAATGACCGGTTTCTATCCTTGTACTTTGGCCATTGTGTCAGCTGCGTTCGTTGTATTTGTTGCGACCACTACTTTTCTTGCGTTTGCTGCATTGGATGGAAACCATGCGTAACTCTAAACTCAACAGTAGCTAAACCACCCAAAAGCCAACAGTCATCATAATCCAACTCTGACACACTGCTAAAGTACGACCAACAAACAGCTATACAAGATCTGTGCTGCAAGAACTTAACAACTATGACACTCACACTCATATAAGCAACAACAACTTGACCACTGCAAGTTACAACCGATCAGCTGCGTAAATCACTCAAAAGTCACAATCAACTGACAACCACTGATTAAGAATGAATGACAGAATTATTGGTCCCCAATGATACTGTACAGTATGTACGTCTATGTCCAAAGACTTAGCTAAACACAAACATAGCAAGCACTAAGTCAGAATTATTGCAGACTAAATCAGAACTGAATGTGAGGCCAGCTTATACCTTAATGCAATGAGACCCTATAGGTCTATGCCTAATGAGGCACAGTGTATAGTGCAGTAACCTGTACACTGTTGGCTCAAATGAATTCTAATATAAACACTACCTGAAAACCAAAAAACCACCCCGGTGAATAATTCCTTTCCCACAGTTTTACATCCACGACATCTCATTACCAGTAATAAAGTAGGCCTACAGCAAATGTTTGTGTCCACTGACACAAATTTTACGGTTGGTCATAGGCTTAAGATAAAAAAGACAAAAGAACAAAGATGGTGGTGAAAGAGTGATACATCTCAGGCAGGTCAGAATCATCAGCACCATCGCCAGCACCGGCAAACGCCGAGTGCCTACTGTCAGTCGGCACAAGCGGGAAATCATACCCGATCTCGCCACCACCGAAGAACCCCATCAGCGGAACCCTCGGGTAGAGTTTCTTGAACACGGATGATTCCACGTTGACTTTGCCGCTGTAGAAGTCACGTCCACGGCCACAGCAAGCGAACATCAGGCCGACCGACTTACCGACGGGTGGAGTACCAGCTGAACCCAGACGCAGCAGACATTTCTCGATGTCAGCAGGTTGACGGACGTTGGCATGCAGCATGGCAGAAGTGACACGTACGTTGTCACCACAGAACGCTAAGCCCAGACCCGACGCCATCTCCGCATTACTGACAACACAACAGCACAGACAAAACAATGCCAGCTGGCAACAGTTCACTAGTCTGAAAGGCCACAAGTCCGAACAGTGCAAGGGTTTGCATATTCGACTATGGTTGACCTTGGCTATGGCGAAACGGAACCTTACCAAATTCAAACTGGTGCCCCTTTGGGACTAGAGGTCTTGCTCGTAATAAATTAAAGGTCTTGTTCATTTCATTTCAACTGGAGATATGTGTAGCTGAATAAATATATCAGCTATAGCCATAACGATAGTTTCATCACTATATGGTCTGCGTCCATGTATATCATCACCAAATACGTCCTTCTCTAAACTGCTATTGCTGCATCGCTATTACCGGCGCTGCAATCGTACTAATCACTGTGGCTCAGGCACACTAATGAACTGCACCAGTTAGCCATGTGTATATTTTCGTAATGAATGTGTAATGATATATGGTAGAAGGCTGAACGTATCACTGATGGGGCCTCGGCTTAGGCCAGCTGCTTCTCAATTTAGACTACGCCACCTATATCTGTGGCTTTTACTTCCTGTTGGCTTGATTGTCACTACATGGGTCGTCATGAACTGAGTGCATCTTTACAGCTGATTATAATGTGTCATTAGCTGATCACCATTTAGATTCAGGTCGCTGTCATGAACAGCTCAGAAATAAAGTCTAAATTATCTGTGATCGGTGATTATAGCTGATGACAACTAGAGTAGACAGGGGTCACATTTCTTAATGGGTGACATGATTGATAAAAAATTGGATATTAATAATATAAAACAGGGGAAAAGTCTTGTTTACATCACTGACATGCTGTTACATATTCAGCAAACTATGCTCTGGCACTACACTGTGTCTCAAAAAAAACGTCCCACTTTTTAACTGTCCATATCTTTGACAAATATTAGCCGATTTTTGAAATTCTTTCACTGGCACACTCTTTGGACAATTTGTAATAAAGCAGTTATTGAATATCCCACCACACCATAACTGCGTTGCCACACTACCTTGTGAAATAGAAATGCAAAAAAACTAGCAATACTAGGCAACAGGCGTGTTGGAAGATGAAAGACACTTCAGACCAAAATTGCAACAAATGATATGTACAATGCTATGCTGTATTAGACTCATCTTTGTGGATATCTGGCGTGTTATACTGTGTGTTTGTTTCTGGCCTTCGTGGTTTAGTAAGACTACCAGTTCATCCACAGTGGTCACGTTCTCTTCAGTACGTGCATGCTTCAATCTGCCGCTCTCATGCCTTTGTTCAGCGCTTCCTGTTGTCCAAATCTTTTTAGTAACGTGTCCCAGTTCTTCCCTGTTTCTGTTTATCTTTAGAAATTTTGCCAGTATTTTTTGAACTCATAAAAGTTCTTATTTAAAGCCTTGTCCCCATTGCTAAATGCACGTTACATTACCGATGTATTTTCACTGCATAAAAAATTATTTGTTTACAATAATATCATCTGCCTTTGTTTAGAAACACAAGGAATGTATCAAAAGCTAAACATTAATAGATATTAATATAAAAATTGTTAAAAAATTGTTTTTAGAAAATAATTTTTGCATATGTATTACTAGCATTTTAGACATTTTTGACAATTAGTGTTTCACATGGTAGTGTAGAGACGCAGTTAAGGTGTGGTGGTATGTTTAACAATAACACTACTGCTGCTTGTCCACAAAATGTGCCAGTGAAAAAATTTTGAAAATCGGTCAATATTTGACGAAGACATAGACAATCACAAAGTGGGACGTTTTTTGAGACACAGTGTACGTTTCACAGAGCTCTATAAGTGTCAGCCACCAAGCCATTCTGAACTGTTGCAGCGTCAACGTGACTGGCCTGCACTAATCTAATCTAGTGTGCACAAAACTGAATTAGTTATAAAAATCACTTTTGCTGTGGCAGAGAGCAATGTACAAGAAAGAGGGCACATTACCTAATAGCTATAACTTGGGCAGATCTTTTGTCAGTTAATTTAGTAGCCTGTGCTCAATACTCATATAATTTAGTTACTATGTAATTTTAAATACTGCACAGTTAGCCTGCCAAATCAATACAAAAATACTGCCAAGGATAAAAACTAAAACTGGAGTAATTCTGAAAAGAGTGAAAAAATTAAACGAAAATAACAAAAGCAGTAGTATTTAAATCAAGTTAATCATTCCACGTTTGCCAAAATAAATCATTTAACACATTATAAATTTCAGCAACGATTTTGTCAGTAAGTAAATGAGTAAGAAAAAACGTACCAATAAATAAATTTACCAATATACGTTTCTGTTGCAATGCACCATGTAAACAAGTCATCGTTACATAAAATAAAATAAATATAACACAGCTGTAAAAAGTACTGATTCAATAAAAATTGATTTCTGAAGTAAACACCTTTGTTGACAGGCAACAACAGTCAAACTCTAGATAAAAGACTAGCTAATAGCAGTAACTGTTGCAATAGTAGCAGCAGTTCTAATAGTACTGGCACTTTATTGCTAGCTATAGATAGACAAAATGAGATGTTATCCATAAATATAACGATGATCCATATTTCAAACAATTACTGGTTAGACTTAACGATGGCATAAAACCCACCTATGCACGCCGCCTAATAACTATCATGACCACGAACATGACAGGATTATGGGACGATCCATGCACACTGTTTGGTGGCTGTAGTAGAACGATTTGTGCAGTAGGCAAGGCAAGAAAACTTCCCAATTTTACGACAGACACTGCAAATTTCCGACCAAATTCTGCAGACAGTTGCAATTTCTGGCAGAGTGCTCAACATTTCAATTTTACGCCTAAATTTCCCCGAAAGGGTAATTTTTATCCCCAAATTATGCACTTTTGGACAAAAAATTTTTCGAACATGATTTTCTGACAATTTTCTGACAGCCCAATTTGCCCAAAATTTAAGGAGGAAGGCAACTGCCACCACCATCTACCCACGACGCCACTGGCTACTAACAATGTCCTATTGGCTAGCAACAGAGACGGAAATTACAACTATGAATGCTGCTGCTGCAGCCGCTGCTGCTAATGATGACAATGAAGACAAGATTGTAGTGGCTGTTAAACTGACTGTGATTGGACTGCAATGATGCTAAATGGGGGCACAGGAGTGAAACAGACAGAAAGACTATTATGATAACAATGGCTCTGTGCCCTAAGAGGACATGACGATTACTGTAATAAATGTACAAAACATCAGTTTATACACTTGTTAATGGCAACATTCAAGGACTTGCACATCGAAAACAGCAAAAATTACAAAAGGTGATATTGCCTGCATCACACTGACTGTGTGTCAATGTGCTGCTGAATAATATCACCTTTTGAAATTTTTGCTGTTTTCGATGTGCAAGCCCCCCTTGCAGGGATTTACATGAAATTTTGCATG
>Ga0209367_1004928_pt1 | contig 18510 bp, 10 predicted proteins | sample WorMetLIZISLAND2_FD_187412 | JGI IMG/M metagenome (GOLD analysis project Ga0209367, IMG submission 187412) | Marine gutless worms symbiont microbial communities from Max Planck institute for Marine Microbiology, Germany - Olavius geniculatus... ... | reverse complement strand
ATCGATACTGCAGCTGTCAAGTGGGCCAGTGTACAAGTGTCATAGTAGGCCAACACTTCAAGCAGTTTTACTGTAAGCAGTTAAAAAATGGATAACTAAATGAAATGTCAGCCATAGTGTCAGAAATGTGAACAAAATGTGTTTTTACACGTTATGTTAATTAAGCAATCATGTTGCATTGAATAAAAAAGTGATATTTTGTTTGCTCTAATTTCCCCAGGTAGTGTAGAAACAGATGTTGAGTAAGATGGGAAATTAAATTGTCACTTGACGACAAGTTGTCTCAGGAATATTCGTACCAAAAATTATTAAAATCCGATAATCCTTCTTCACATTACAGTCAAAAATGTCAGGGATGTTTTTTTTGGGACACAGTGTATATCTGAATGATGGCATGCAAGCCATTCTGCAAATTATTACGTTCTGAGCAACTGATAATGAAAGGTGATGAATAATGGTGACAGGACAAAGATTATGTTATTGAACGTAAACTGCCCCACAGAGCTATGTTATTAAAGATTCAGAATGTCAAGAACTCAACCGCAATGAAGAAAACAACAAGTGCGTTTCGTTGAAAGACAGGTTTGCAGCTGGTGATACTGCAAGCTATTTTTATTGACAGTGAATAGGTGCAACAAGATGCTTACCAAAATCAGCAAGTTTCAGCTCGCCAATGTCGCTGATTAGCAGATTCTGTGGCTTCAAGTCACTGACGTAACAAAGACAACCATAAAAATAAAAATTAGATATTGTAAGAATCTTAGCAACAATGTAAGTAACACATATATCAGGTGAAAGTTCATGTGCTGACATTTCTCAGAGATTCCAGTCAGTTCCAGCCAAATGCTCATATGAGTAAAGAACTTCCTTAATCATAGTAACTATCTGCATGCTTAGTAAAGTGACACAAAAAAATCTTTTTTTTTGACATCAAGTCATAACAGGGATAAACTGTGATCTGTTACAGTGAAAGCAAAATGGTCTGATCAAGTGTCGGAGAGTTTGTCCATTACGGCATGCTACTTTAGAATAATATACAGTATTCCTGTGTCATTAATGACATGGCAATTATCTGAAACAGTTAGAAACTATGAATAATTTTGTTGCTATTACATGTGCGTAGCCATGTTGAGTCCACTGTGAACGATTTTTGGCTGTCAATTATCTCAATCATACACATTTGGTATCTGTTTAGATGGCTCTTTTTCCATAATCACCGCACTTTATGTCAGTCCCCAAAAGAAAACTTTTGGGAAGTGTTGTGGCAGTAATTTTTGCAGGCAAGATGCCATTTGAGTTTCCCGATCAAAGATGATGAAGCACCAAAGGATGATAATACTAGAAATATGTGTAATCCATAAAAGCAAAACACCAGAAAATATGACAGAAAGCTAACAAAGCACAATATAAGCAGAGAAACCAATCTCACCGATGCAGAATGTGCCGAGCATGGCAATATGAAAGACCGCGCAAAAGTTGAAATAGAAAAAGCTGCAACAAAAATGTCAAACGTCATTATGTTACATCAACCACAGAAAGTTGAACACATAGGATAAAGAAAGCTCACAAACAAACACATCAACAATTAACGGGACAATTTTTTCGCATTTACTGTAGGTTACGTTCGTTTTTCCAAAAAAGCTACTGCGAATCACTGCAGCAGAAATTTTGCAAGTCCAAAGCTATTCTTGTCAACGAACCAACAATGTCAAAGCAATCAAGGATGTGTGTATGAAAAGCAAAAAATAAATTGAATGAAAAATCACAGAATACAAATACAATTAAATCTGATAACTTAACAATTTTGGCATACAAAATAATATTAATCTTTATTTGATACAATAATTTGACGATTATGTAAGTGAAAAGAGAGTTGCAAATGCAACAAACCTTAACATTTCGAGGATTCAATCCACCGGTGTGTTTTTCAAGATACTGGCCAAGATCAGTGCTCTGTACAAAGCAATCACTTGCAGAGTTAGTCAGTCCTGACTGAAATTATTCAATGGTATAAAACTAATTCCAACAAAAACCTGCACGGGAAATGAAATATACCAATCTGCCAATTTCAATAAAAAAATTCATTATTTCCCTCACTCACTGGCCTACCATGAATCATTTTTGAGAGCTGGAATCAGCTGATGAACATCCCCTTATGTGACACCTTCAACATTTTTCCTCATCGGTTATCTTCTTCAACCCTCAAACATTTCGGCACATTAAAAGTGCTAGGCAACATGCACTTGCTGTAACTGAAAGGATTGTGGAAAGCAAAAATGTTGACAGAATCTTAGCCAAAGTAATGTGTTTACAATCACACAACTTTTCATGTCAGTTCTTTTCCAGTACTATCAGAGATGTAAAGAAAACAAAAGATAACATAACGAGTAAACTCACAACGAACTCAAAGACAAACGTGAGAGCATCTTTGGTGTGAATAATGTCATGAAGTGTGACGATGTTAGCATGCTTCAGACCTTTCAACAGTGACGCTACAACAAACAACAACAACTACAATAATATCACAAAATATGTAACAGATTGATTCTCTGAGATACAAGCTCACTTTTAATTCCTAATACTGATATAAATGTTGCTGTCCTTGTTACCACTGTCATTATTATTATCAGTATTTTCTGTTTATATTACTTTACTCTTTTCTTTATTGTACAAAATGCTTGAAAGCTACCGTATTATTCAACATCAATGCCTTTAGTGATTGCAAGTTATTCCAAGGAGATCTGCCAGGGAACGAGGCTATGTGTAAGCTGTGACAACCATTTTAGACAAAAGTTAAACTAGTTTTGCCAGAGATCTAGCCAGGCATACCAGTCATTCAATGCCAACAAAACATAGATATCAAGGTTAATGATAAACAGCAAATAAAAGAGCACTGTGCAAAAGCACGTGCAGTACATCAATAATTGTAAAATGTTAATATGAAACACAGCGATGTATATGTGTAAAAGTTTCAAAACTAGAGTAAATTAACCCAAACCTTCACGAATAGCTGTGAACGGTGTGCCTTCTTCTGGCTGTAACCTGATCTCTTTCAGTGCTACTTTTTTGCCCGTCAGTCTGACAGCAACAAAACCACTGAAAATATCAAGCTGCTACTCAACAAACATCTGTACATCTGTAGTATACCTGTGATATATCCACCTGTGTGCAAGCTTTTAAGTTATTGTGAATGGCTAATTGATTAACAACATAAGCGATGCGTCAAGTTATGATCTCAAAACAGTGATATGGACGTATGAAGAGCTAAAAAAATTAATGACGACAATTAATGACAACAATGACAATAAACAGTTACAAAACTAGTGTACATCTAAGCATTAATAATGTAAAGCAATGGCGTCATAGCAGAGAAAGGCATAAAGCACTACTGCACTAGTTACTGCATTAGATTACATTACAAATCGCATTACCCTACTTTACATTAAATGTACCAGTACCCAACATGATGCAAGATATAGCCTAAGACTTTCAATGTAACTGAAACACAAGCACATATGCAATATACTTACATAGCAAAGCCATTGGTTGCGTTATAACTAACAAATTTAATAACTTCACCAACGACCAGAACTGTTTAGGTGCACTGCAGAAAGTTACATCAGAAGAAAAGACTCACAGACTGCGGCCTTTGAAGACTGTAGCATACGAGCCTTCACCTAACTGTTCCTGCTTCTCGTACGCTTCAGCCTTGCCGAACGGTGAGTTATACTGCAGAAACAATACCACAGAATATATACTCATTCATTCACTTGTTATCTGACAGCAGTGCAAAGCAAAACAATATGAGCAATACTGTATTCAAAAAAGCATCAGCTAAACTGTGTCAGCTGCATCGAAACAAAAATACTTCTGACTATTAAAGCAATGACAATGGAATGTCAAACCACTGACTACTGAGGCACTTCTCCATAAAGCGTCAGTGACTGGACTTATTGACAGGACTCTATATCAATGCATCAACTTGACGGTATTATATCGAGTTCAGTTAATATGGCATTATTCTCATCAACAAATGCCAATCAAACTTTCTGTGGCTTTACATTCTTGCCTTCCTGCCATCCAGCCCTGGTCATGTACGAGATTCTGCTGTGTAACAACTCTCGCAGTCTTGCAAGATCCTTAAATCTTACACACAATTGCATCATTACATCATTGTATGTAGATGAATAATGCATGTGCCAGACTAGACATGTATGAACAATTAGCTCAATTTGACCAGCCGAGCTGACAACCAGCCCACCATCAGCAACTGAGCATCATTAGCACCATAGGCCTCTGTATGACAAAAAAAACCATCACCATAATACAAGCTCAAACTAGTTTGTCTGCCCACTAAGTCAGATTTTTTGTCTTATTAACGCTTTTTGTTTGTACTGGTTTCTAGCGATTATTGGAAAACAATACTGCAAATTATATGACTGTGATAACTGAAAAAAACAGCAAAAAATCAACACATGCTATGCATCAGTCACCCAATTCTCTCAATCAGTTCTGAACAGCACCTCTGCTGTTTTCAGCAATTTACAGCACAGTGTATGTAGCTAATGTCGTTATTGCCAAGCAACAGAAACAGTGTCAGAAGGAAGAAAATTAATGGGCAGCAAACACAGATGATACAGTTGAGTCAAAACGACTACAGACATTAAAGTTAAAAGTTAAAATGACCACCGTGCGGCAACAACCATAACCGACAACGCATGCCAGACTGTCAGCTGTGGGCAACCACAACTGCCTTTGAGTGGTGCCCCGTTCAATAAAAAGGCTGTCAACTTAACGAGGGAGAGGTGGAAACCTGGACTCACCTTCAAGTTGGATGAATTCCGCCTCTTTGGGGCATCTGTCCCCTCTCCCATATAGGCAGTGCCTGACTGGGTTCGTTACGTTAACAGCAACAACAAGTTAAAAGTCCCACCACTAAAGATCTGCAACATGAAAGTTGAACCTACTCCGAAGCTGGAAGCCCGTTTGACACGCATTTTGTCGCCACAAAAGCTGCCCTCCGACTTGGGTCTGTTGGCTCGCAAGCGAACTGGAGGCAGCATATCAACGTTGTGTATGTGTTGTCCATCGCTAGACGTACTCAGCATGTCACCAGTTGAATGACAGTGCCGCCTCACTGCACCGCCAAGCTGAACTACAGTACACAGTAAAAAAAGCAAATCATTCACATCCTTTCGCCACCAGAAAATTTGCAGCACAGTAATCAATTACTACTATTACAGTATTACCGGCAAAAAAGCATTATTATTGCTGTTTCCAAGTCAATTTGTATTATTATTATGAAAATTGGTAAGCATAATACCAAGAGAAAATGAAAAAAATAGATATGATCTTCAGTCCACGAATGTCATGCAAAGACCAAATTCTGTTAGATCTCTACTGCCGAGATAGATCTAATGAAATTTGGACTTAGCACAACAGTTTGCCAGCCATCGACTGTGTGGACTGAATAAAGATTGTATCTATTTTTCATTTTCTGTTTGATTTCCTAACTCCCTTAGGTTTACCGTAGTATGCAACAAAGCCTTTGGCAAGTTGTAGGCAACAATATGTCTCAGCCAAATTGTTTTTTGGCGAGGGCGATGGAAAGCCACAAAATATGCTGCAGTGTTAAAAATCTGGTTTCAAATAAGTTTTGAGCCAGACAGAAGTACCAGGTACTGCAAAATTTGGATGTAACACAACAACACTGAATCCCCACATCAATGTCAGTATCAGCTGATATAGAAAGCTGATCTTTCTAGAAACTAGCTTTGTTATTAGAATTATTGTGGTCTAGTGGCAGAGTACTGGACTTGCAACTTTCGAGTTGAAATTTAAATCTCACCATGGGCCACTTGCAAGCAACCTTGAGCTATAGACTTTGCTAACTAACAGTGTGCTCAAATCAGCGTGACTGGAAAGTGGAAATAAATATCAGCTTAAGGACTATGGGGCGTCGGCCTGGTTTGACTGACTTGGGCCATGGTATGTCTGCTGGCTGCACAGCGGGTTCAATTGTTTGCTAATGCTGGCGCGGGCAATGGATGGACGGCTGCATAATGTACAGCAGTATCATTAGGTCATGAGAATCAGCCGCCACTTCTAGTTAAGAGTCTGGCACTACATCAAGTACCGGACTTCACCTTGTTACCTTTTACTGCTATTGCTATCACTATAGTAGTACCGGTAACCTTGATTATGATTATTATCATTATTACAACAAACCCATCTATCAACTACACATAAACCAGCTCACAGTACCAACCCGCGGTGCCGGCGGCCTCTCCATCAGTCAAGTCCATGATGCCGCCGCACGGCTCCTTGCTCTGACCGTTGTCCACGGCTCTGTACGCCGTCACCAATCGACTCGGCTGACTGCTGGTCCGATGATGAGCGATTCGGCCCGGTTCACCGGTGTACTCGTTGTGATGGTGGCGGTGGTCGTAGTAAGATGATGTAACGAACGCCTCGTCCAGGGACCGACCCATGCTGGACGCTAGTAGACGGTGCGGCACTGGTTGGTGATCCGGAGTACCGTTCAGACTGTAGTAGGCCAAGTCCAGACCGCTGCCCGTCCCCGGCGTCGCCGTCTACACATCACAACACAACAATACTAAGTATCCTCGTCAGGATAATAATACTAATAACAATTTTCGAAGGGTTTAAAAATAAGAAATGCTACAGAAACCTATCTACATGTACATCAACGAAGGCTAGCATTACAATGTCTATTGCAAAAATAGATCAGAAAGCCTTGTATACGAAAAGCCGGTGCAGTATGAAGGTTCCTCACGTGGGAAGAATCTAGTTGCAGATAGTTCGACCACAGACAGAGAAGGTGCGCTTCCCATACTACGAGTCCAGAACCATGCCCTCACATCTAAAGCCACATTACTTCATTTAACTGTAGAGAAACGAAACTAGCGACGTTCGAATTCAGCGATGATGAGCTGTAGCATGACGTCGCTGAGATAAGTGTCCACCTTCGTCAGTTCATCTACGGGTTTGAAGCGGACTAATGACCACTCAGCGCCTCTCGAAAAAACACGTTCCCAGCGTCACTAACATTTACGAGGAAAAGTGACCCCACCCAAGAAGTGCGGGTACTTCGCTATTATTAAAAAACATCCCCTACCACGCAGTGAATAAAGAAAGGGGCGACGTCATCAGATAAAATTATATGTATGATGAAAGTAGGCCATTCAAATGCGAGTCTGTTCATCGATCGGCACCATAATGGAACACTCGTACTGCATGGCAGACCGTAAGACGCTCAGATGAACATAACATCCGTGAAATAATAAACACTCTGGCGCGGTGGTTTACGCGGAATACTTTTATTGCCGGCCGGACGCATGCGTCAGTTATGCTTTTAGCAGCTACGCACCGCCGTGCGCTGCAGTCCATGCAGCGGCTGCTGCTGCTGCTGCTGTTGATGATGATGGAACGTCAAGTGACAACTGCGCCACCTGGTGGCGCAACAGCAAAACAGATCACTTATCGTTTGCTGTACGTCGCTCGCCTGCGTCCCTGCCTTCCTGCCGGGCAGACCACTCTGTACAGCGCTGCACACAGTTTACCCGCCCCTTGGACTGCTGCTGCATCATCGTCATCGACGACGTCGTCGTCGTCGTCAGTGAGGTTTAACGTGGACCACATAATAAACATCATTTCTAAGAAGAAAAAAAAGAAAATTTAGCATAGAGGTCCATTGCGTGGAGAGATCGTCCCCCTTATTTATTTCTATGGCCACGTCAGTAAACTGTCAAATGAGTTGGTATACGGGTATGACCGACGAAAAAGCGAAGAAGTTCAGAGAAGCTGCCCGAAGACCGAGAGAGACCGCGCAGAAGTGACGTGGAAAAGCATTCCGTTCCACTGGTCGACAACAGCGTCACGGTAAAGTTATAACTGGTATAAACTGGACTTAAGTGGTCTGGGACCGTGCGACGCCACGTTCGATACTATTGGTTAAGTCTACCAAACACAACTAACAACCCAGATGCTACCGATCAACAAAGTCGAGAAGCCTAACGAGTTGTTTGCTTTTTTAGACTTTCTGCAGAAATTCACCCTGCTCTTGTTATTAGCAAAATTATTAATTTAAAAAATTCATGAATATACAACAGAAAACAGAGCAGAAGAAGTAAGAATTAGAACAAAGGGTGCGAGATGAAAATGTCGGAGGTTAGACGAGCTGAGCATTGATTGAGTCTGTCGACGCTGCTGCTGCTGCTGTATTGGACAGTGCACAAGACATCACTAACCAGCCAGCAGCTGCGAACAGACCCGTGTATATGCTAGTAAATATATAGGAGCCTGTAGGGCCACTGTGCCAGATAGCTACAGTGCATGGGTGCGCTGACCGGCAATGACCGCTCAGCCGTATCTCAGTCCACAGATGTCATCTGCTGCTCAGACCGTTCCCGGGGGTGATCCAGCAGCAGGACGCAACCAACGCACGGACGACTGTTTTGACGACCTCTCCAGAGCAGCCGACGCCAGCCGCTCGCTTATCATCAGCTATTGTATACACTGTGTCTCGAAAAAACGTCCCACTTTGTAACTGTCCATATCCTTGATAAATATTAACCGATTTGCTAAATTTTTTACTGGCACACTTTGTTTACAAGTACATGTAGCAGTATAGTGTTATTATTAAACATACCACCACACCTTAACTGCGTCTCTACTCTCTACACTACCATGTGAAACTTAAATTGTCAAAAATGTTTTTTGAGACACAGTGTAGTAATACACAGGGAGGCGCATGGAAAGTACAACAAACGTGCTTCAGATAGAACAACCGGACCGTTAACAGCGATCAAATGTTTTAATAATTTAAAAAATATTTTCAAATAAATTGTTTGCATAAAGAAATTCCTGCAGATGTGATATGTTTCACATGCAACCGTGCCATTAATCATTTAATCATATATACTTAGTTATTTGTATATTTTATACAGTTAATTAGCGGTGCCTACATTACAACCCACTTGTTGCGCGCACCTGGCAACACTTCCTCATCGTTTTCAACGTAAATAGCCTGCTGCCATTTACTTCCTTTCCATCACATGCACGCAGCTTAGTGAATGAGGTGCTAACTAACGGTGATTACTAATCGACCGACGACATCCACAAGTGGCAGCTGAGATAATTAACTAAGCATCATATACGCCTGAATGGCATGGCTCTCACATTCGTGTTATGCTTAAAAGTGCACGAGGTCGAAACCAAGGCTGAAAAAAAACTTTAGGTTTTGGAAAAAAGTTGTTAATGTTTTGACTTTTTCGGCGGTTTTCAACTTTGACAAAAAATTTAGGTGTTTTAGTGTATGAAGTAAAACCAGACATGTAATTATGGCCAAGCAGAACATGGTATACAGCATCTCCCCATCACATCGTTTTCTACAAATTACAGCAAGAAGCATTAATCTAACTGGCTATGATAACAGGCGGAATTCATTTTGTGGGGCTTCAAGACCCAGCAGTCAGCTAGTAGGGGCCATAGGATACCATCATTATCCACCCCACACCTATGTACACACACCCAAGGCGCCGCCCACATGCCTTCCTACTGAGTACTGTCACTAACCGTCAACGACGGGTGTTCCCATAATCGCCAGTATTCGCCACACAAGTGTAACATAAAAGAAATTCGGTATTACAACTGTAATGCATTTGCATTCGTGCGACCGCACGGCAATACAGTGGCGCGGACATGGCTGTAAACGCACGGTAGCATTTGAGCAACTTCACACGCCACCAGTCATCTGTGCGATTTCTCTAAACCTGACACGACCAGGTAATGTAGAGGAAACGAGAGATCAGTGGCAAGCAGTAGGACGGCGGCAGTGAAACATAGGCACTCAGCTGACGACTTTGTAACAGAATCTTCAAACGACGACATCCTGTCAGAGTCAGCCTGTCTCATGGTCTACGCTATACGTGCAGTGTACGTCACTCTATAATCACCTACAGACGCGCAGAATCACACGCGCCACTTTGAAGACCTATCAATGCAATGTATTGTGAAGACAAGAAGATGAACTCACTCGGAAAGCATACCTTGGTCCGCTGCACCCTGGATCCACATTGTCAGCCAGCGACGTGCAACCAATACTCAGACCAAGCTTCACCACTTCATAGAATAAAAGCCATGCTAACGCAAACGGGAGCGCGCAACAGCCGCGGTGCATATTTGATAGCCCAGTAAAACAAAGTCTACGTCAGTCGCCAGAGGCCGCCAGACGACCGGCGGCTATAGTGTCTAGTGTTTTACTCGTACTCACCAGAGGGCGTGAGGTATCTCGCCAAGCCAACGCCGTATCGGCTGGATATCGCAAAGTTTCCCTACCCCCTCTCATTTAGCGCCCTCGTTCGGGTGACCCCCTTCGAACTTATGGAAGAGCTTTACGGTTCTTGAAACTAGAGTCTTCCAGGCAGCCGACGGTGAAGATTTGGTGATCCTAGCTTGCACCGTTTTTGACTGATCCACCCGTGTGACAAACGGACAGACAGAATTGCGATGGCGAAGACGCGCTACAGCAGTAGCTGCTGTTGCGCGTTCACTTCAGTCTGAAGTCGTGAACTCTTGTAGGGTGTTTACACAATCGAGCAAACATCGAGCAACTAGCACGTGTATTTTGAATACATTTGCTCGATGTTTGCTCGATCGTGTAAACACCCTATTGATGTGATCTGCTGCCACATGGCCTTTCACTCTAGCTTGCGGTTAATTCGAGAATACTTACTGCTAACATTGAGGACAACTTACTTACGCTTACTCTTCAACCAAGAGGAACCCACAGTCACGACCGAGACACAGGCTGCACTTTTCGCTCACATAAAAATGCTACGGCCGGAAACCTTATTCTTTACAGTTCTGCGGCAGTGCGGCTGTATTGCTGCTGTTAGGTGAAATCTTCAGTCTGGATCATGACCTTCTGGTGTGTATTTTGGTTCAGTTCACATCACACTGCGTCTGTTGGTTCGTTAGAGCACTGACGTACTACAGTAGGCATGCGTTCAATTAGCGCAAGACCCGCTGCCAGGAAAGATCAGGCAGGCGTGCAGACACTTCCAACAGCCGTACACAGACAGACAGACAGACAGCAGTAGACCAGTCTGACCACGCGCTACGCATCGACAGCGAAGCGCCATAACGAACCCATTACCGACAGCAGACGGACGCATGACCGGGACCGACACTACGACTTTAAGTCCACATCCGCTCCACTACTGCTGTAAATTCCAGGCTCCAGCCGCCTGGAATGCTGGGGGCAGCAGGATGGGGTGAAAGTTGGGAGACGGGGGCAACAGCCAGCAATGTGGGGTGAGGGTTGTTAGATTGCCGACAGTTCTGGAAACCGTGAATATGCCGCCTCCCGCCCGCCGCATAGCGTTCTGCCGTCGATTAGAATAATAAGACCAGGGTAAACAGTGCAATTTGCCGGCTAATGGCAATAGCAGCAGCAGCAGCCGAGCATCAGTGATGACCCTAAAATGTCGACTGTTAAAAGCCGTTAACCGTTTCACGCATTTAGAGGGGAGGTTATAATTAACTGATAAAATATACAAAGCTACTTTATCATGCAAAAAATTAAATTCTGCTATCATCTGATTTAGCCACTTATGTGTATAATTATAAGCTTTATTATGATCATGACTCATGAGTGTATTATTTATTGTCAAAACTGGTAATCGAAGTATAAATATTAACAGTTTGTATAAAAAGTTACGAGTATTTAAAAAAACAGCAGAGGTAAAAGCCTGCATAGTGCATATTCTACTTCAGTAAAATGCGACAATCAAATAAGTCACTGTGTGTTGAAAAATGCTTCAGAAACGACGACTTTTTCACCGCCCCTCAGACGTTCGAACATTTTACAGTGAACCACAGTCCACTCCCAGCCCCTCCTCCCCACACACACGTCCAGTCCTCCTTGCTTGACTAAAAGAGACAAGTTGACAACCCAGCCATAACCGACCAGTATATTATAAATCATTTTACTGGTATATAATGGATGGCCCCTTAGCGCTGTTGGCATTTACAAAGCATTTGAAAGGTCAAAAGTGAGCGCCCCAACCCCCCACCCCCTTCTGCAACAAGGGGCAAACGAGACCACGCACACAAACACACTCCGTGCACTAATGAGGACATAAATTGAATTCAGCCTGGCATGCAGATTTAGTGTACACTGTACACTAACTTCAGACTACATTACCAGTTCTGGCCGGAACACGTCAGCCATAATTTGCCTTGAACAAACAGCGATCACCCACAGAGTAGAGAGACGACTGCAGTAACTTAAGCCGATCATTAGTTTCTTGCAACAGACAAACAGACAGAGACAGTACTGGTTTATCACCGGATTGGGACCAAATCCCCTCCGACATAATCCCACCATGGACGGGTCAAAAGTCCGACAAAATACTGTCACAATGAAAACATGAAATAACATGAGATTAATTGCAGAACCAACCTATGTTTTTAGCTGGCATCTTAATTTATAGCAACTGAGAAGAATAACATCCAGAATGTAATAAGTTGCAAAAACCTGGTGCCATTTTCATCTTACCGGATCTGATGAACTGCTGACATTTTTGTGCCAAAAACAACAACCTGGCTGGTATTACAGAATTTACAGTGTCAAAAGCATCCATCAAAATGCATTTATTAGGTGTTACAAAATAATTTATCCAGACTTGATACAAAAAAAACGTGACTTAAAGGCATCGTGCAGGGACAATGTGAAACACAGCCGGCTGGGGGAGGAGAAGGGGGATAAGAGGGGTAAGAATCTATAACCTGTCACGTGACATGATTAGACATCTGCTGTCAGTACTAATCATGTACGTACAAAGCTCTTTGCTTCAAAGACGAAGAAGAAATGCAAGCCAGCCGCTTACCGCAGAAAGATCGTGTTCCGGAATGGAATCTTCTTTTGACAACGCTGTACAGACAAACACACACACAGCAGACAGCCACCATGCATCATTACAGTCTATGATAAATGTCCACAGTGATCAACAGCGCAAAAAAAACTGCTCCACTTAGCCTTCAATCATGGACAGCCGGCAGGCAAATCAATCCACGAATCAATCGAAACAATTCATATGTCAAAAGTGCAAATGAGCAATGGAGCCAGTACCTACAGCTGCTGAAGACCAGTTCCAAATCCAATGTACAAGTGCTGTCAGCTATTATGCATACCAGACTCAACCTCAACGGTATTACGAACCAGCAGTTAGGCTATTTTAATTTTTTTTAATTAGTAAATTAATGGCTTTGCCAATAGCACTTTTTTGCACCAACGACGCATTATCTATTACGTCTAAACATTTAAAGTGACTACTGAAGGCGTTTTTGTTCGTTTGAGGCTGCAGCCCATTGCAACTTCTTTCCATTTAAATTGTGCCTGCTGTAAGCACTTACTTACTTACTTACTTATGGATGTCTGTACTCAAAACTTACAAGACCATGCCTTCGTTATCTTCATACTCAGACAATTTTGTCCACGAAACTGATTCTAGCGCAAAGAAGTGCAGCAAACACTCACTGCATGGAGATTCCCCTATAGACCCCACTAAGGGTAGACCACAATACTATGCTCATTGGTCAATGGACATAGAACTTTTCAAAGCCGGCCGCCGCCCCTATCATCCACTGCCCAGCACCATCAGCATTAGCAATATGACTAACGGTAGACCATGGACTATATTAGCATCTACAGGTAGAATGCATGAATGGACAGAGTCAGTTAAAAAGACGCAGACTGATGCATCTGAACGACAAGACAAGCCTAGCACCTGCAGCAGGTGCACAGAGCACACACCTGGCGCTGTATACGTCATTCATCCCCGCATCACCAGCTTCAGCATCCATGGCCATTAGCTGCAGCAGCAGCAACAGCCGTCCAGCAGTATCCAGTATTTGCTGAAAGAGTAATTACAGTGGATCCAACTAAGTACTAAATGTTAAGTGACAACCCTGGACAAACTGCAGTGGAATTGCAGTAAGCAGTCAAATTTTGCACCTGGAATACAGCGAATTGAATACCTGTCTGTATGCGTAACAGTGTAATACACTGTCCTTTGTCCTTCACAGCATTATCACTAGTTTTTCAAACAATGCAGTCTTAAGTGAGCGACGGTTAACTGTAAAACAAAAAACATGTTTGCAATTTGCAGACACAATATGTTGCATACTCACGGCCTTTCGCTGTGTGCAGATGGACGCAAGTGGTTCGATGCAAATAAATGATTGATGACAGAACTGATTGACGGTACCGATCTGTGGCTGCAGGCAAAGTAATTGCCAGGCTCCCTCCCAGCTGAAGTAATGACAGCCAGCGCTGGCCACCGTGTTTATGAATATCATTATAATCCATGAGGACTGATTGTCGAGGACCAGAACCAATTACTAACCAGCTATCCATCAATATACAGACCTCCATGCATTCGATCGGCCTCAGAAACGCGTACGCTTGTAAACAAGCTAAACCTGCCTTTACCTATACATGACCAAGATTACTTACTAAATATATTAATCGACCGTATACATGTCGTAATTGCATGATGACGTATGATTTTAAAGATTATTAGTAATCACCATTAGGCCTATAATCATCATGAGTCACATGATAAGTGGTGAACCTTCTGCTGTCAAGCCTATGTACACATCTTGCAGGTAGTCTTTAGTGGAGTGAGCGATAAAGCATCTACGCCACTGTGATGACATCAGCTATCACTATGAATACTGTCGGGTGACTTTGGTCTTATCACAGCGCATGCTATAATAACAGACAGAGACGTGAATATGGTCGGTCGGTTGGTCTGTCGCTTCCGACAGATCGTGACTAGAATTGCGTCAGCACCTTCGAGAGTCAAGAACTATTATCATGCACATATCATCAACCAACTCAACGATGCGACGACGCCACTTCAATTCCGTCTGACACCCATCACTATTTCTCTAGAAGACAGCCGAGAGTGAATAAACTGCGCGTCGCTGGTTAAATTGCTACCGGGCAAGCAGCAGCTGCTGCTGCAGCCCTATACACTGTAGCAGTTCTAGCCCGGGACAGAGGCGGACTCACAGGCGCAAAAACCAGCGCATTATAAATCATCATCGCACATGTCCATCAGCAGCAGGGGAAAGCACGTCGACGGAGTCAAGGAGGCACTTGCTTGCAGAGACCACAGCTTCACCGGAAACACTAGACTGCTACACCGCCCCCTGGACAGCCGTCACAGTCCCTGTGAAACTGGTCTGTCAGTTGTAAAGATGTCGACGGTCTAATTGCTATTTGCACAGACGAAGACCTATCCGAACTTCTCAAGACGGCGACTGACAGTCTGACGCCTTGGTGACTTCTTGAGATGTACTCAGCATGACTAGGTCCTTAGCAGACTGAAGAAAGACACTAGTAGCCGTACTCAATGCCGCAAGAGACGAAGTATATGAAAGAAAAGCATATAAACAGTTACCAGTAGTTCTGGATGTCACTATAGAGTGGTAACCTCAAGCTAGAGATGACACGTTTAAGTGGCGATGTCTATTAACGTATCCACCACCGCAATAACGCACACAAATGTGTGACCTTGCCATGACCTTGATTTTGAAACACGATCTTAAAAGCCTCACCATTTGGCCATCTATCCTGGTGTAAATTCGTCAAGGCGTTCAGGCGTTATAGGGTCTGAAGTAAAAATCTGACAGTCTGACTTTGTCGTGACCTTCATATGACAGTCAAAAACTGATAAGCTCATCTTTGGCCTCGAGACCACAGGACTGAGAGTTAACCTTACACCACTGCAAAGTGCCGCAGCTTTTGCTCCCATGCAACAAACCTGGATGTCACTGTCGATATGAAAACTCTTCTTTTTCGCTAAACCTTCTCATTACAGCTTGGGTTTCAAAGCTGAGTACTGTACCAAAACATCTCATTCTTAGCAAGATGCATAACACCAATCCATCATTCATGTCATCTTCTTGCTTGCCATAACTACAGTCAAACGTGAGGGCAACTGGAGTTGCCACTTGCCAGCCCACAATAATATAACGACGGCGGCATCATAGGTTAAAAAGTAGGCCGCCTGCAGGCGGGGCAAACGATGCAATTTTTTTGACAGATTACGGGTGTTCAAAATTTGAGTTCTATCCTTAAATTCTTTCAAAATGGGGGTTTTTCAGTCCCAAATTTTCTGACCAGAAGAAAAATTTTGGATATATTTTCGGACAATATTAAATTGAGGGGTTGTGGCAACTGCTACAACGCCAGTAAATAGGCTAAAAGGCTCCACTAACTGACGATTCACTGATAAGCAGCATACACGCAATCATATCAAGAACTTTACAGCACCCATAAGTCATCGCGCATAGCCGTTAAGTATAGTGAACAATAAATAATATCAGACTGGGTCAATTACTGTCTGCAATATTTTACTGCACGAGCGGTTAAGTCATTTCAGCTTTCGGTGCCCGAAACAGTCTGTTTGGCGCCACTCTGTAGCATTAATTTCCACAGATTTCCATGGAGAGCGTTAATACTAACCACCAGCTAAACCAGAGGCCCACCAACGCAGAGTTGCTGACCGGGAAACGACCCCTAAAACGACTGTACTGCTACATGCAAGCTACATTATCTACAGCCTTTATTTAAACGGATTTAATATAGGGGGTATTTGATCAAAAGCGGAGATGGGGCGAGTGGTAAGCACTCTCATCGTTAACTCTGAGAAGGACTACGGCAAAGAAAGAACAAGAGGGACTTATTAAAAGTGTGCACAGAAAACGACTAATTGACTGAATCGAGTACATGTCATGCAATGTGTTTTCCAACACAAAACGGTCCCAGCCAGATGAAGACACACTGCAGCCTCATGTGGTCACTGGACCAGACGCCTACTGAGCTATAATGCCTATAGACTTGCATGTCCTTTGACGCCTTGAGTCCAGGCAATGGTAATCGCTATGAACTAGGCAGAGCAGCAGACTGTAATACATTACACAATGTGTTACACCACCAGTAAATGTCAGCTGTTTCACTGACGGCAAACACAGCATCACGGTCGTAGCATGCGGCGACACTACCATGGTGTCGCCGTCGCTGCGCATTATCCCAACTTGCCCGGTGATCCGCACATTGTCACGGTCGCCACACAGGCCTGCAGCCACAAACTGACAGGATGGTGTTCAGATACTCGATAATACCTAATACCGGTACTAATAATAATGTAATATCAGACATGACAATATTTACGGTGCTATCATCATGGCACAGACGTTGCCACGCAGGTTCACTCGGTTCATTTGAATGCAGTACAGCGCTACTGCAGAAGGGATCTGGGCCGCTGGTATACGCCTATACAATACAGTGTAGTGCCTACATTCACCATCACCATTATTACTACTTACTCAGTTCAAAAGCTGATAATCAGTTCATCATTCAACTAAGAATAGAAGGCTGAGTCGGCTCGACCTAGGACTAGGTGGCTAGCTGCTTACGAAGATACTCATCTCAGTTTCATGCACAATCTGTTTTACATTAAAATTTAGCGTCTACCCGTATCTGTGTAGTTTTTGCGAATTAATGCGAACAAATTAATGTGAACAAAACTGTTTTAGTTGATCTGCTAAAGATAGCCAGCAGTGATGGGTTTAGGTCTTCTCTGGCACGCAACATGCCGCCACAGTTAACATTCGCCGTGCCATTGTTAACGCATTTTACACCTGTTTCGCCAAAAATAACATTTCTTCTTCTTCCTTCTTGTTCACGGCCTATGCTCATTACTGGCTGGGTCCAGACTCCCTACACTCGCCCTCCTCCCCTCCCCGGGTAGCTCTCTTCGCCGGGTCACGCAAGGTAGTCAGTCAGTCAGTCACAATAGAACTGCACGTGACGTTCACTTCCTGACAAGTGTAAGTGTTAGGTTCAACGCACCACCTTTCTCTCTCTCTCTCTCTCTGCCACAGTGTACTGTATACTATACAGGCCGCTATCATCAATCACTGGTCGCTCAATCAGCAGACCGTCAGCGTCACCAGTATTGTCCACTACACTCGACATCCAGCAGTTAGCAGTTTACCTACACACCCAAGCTCCACCTGCTTCCACCACTGGCCGATATACTGTAGACCTGCAACATGCTTTACAGCAGCTGATGACTGAACTATTCTGTAGAGCCTGGCGTGAACCAGCACGTTCTTGATAGCTTTCTGTTATTAAAACTGGCGAACGTAAAATATCGTACTGAACTAAACTGAGAAGAGAGAAGAAAGGAGCTGCTGGGCTATCACAAGAACAGCAACACGGTAGAGCTTGATGAACGACTTGGGTGTCCCACAAGTCCAGACACAGAACTAATGGAGTATGAGCCACAACAGTCAGACGCAATACTGCAATCCGCTGCTGAGCTGAGTCGACCGTCTGTCGTCGGCCTCGTCTCAAAGCCTCAAAGCCGTGCAACAACGATCAATATAAACGCACAGATAGTCTAGCAG